>Ga0209097_10000474_pt1 | contig 40722 bp, 77 predicted proteins | sample AD_UKC052_MetaG_FD_184419 | JGI IMG/M metagenome (GOLD analysis project Ga0209097, IMG submission 184419) | Active sludge microbial communities of municipal wastewater-treating anaerobic digesters from USA - AD_UKC052_MetaG (SPAdes) (version 2) | ecosystem: Engineered > Bioreactor > Anaerobic >... | reverse complement strand
TTCAACATCGGGGCCAACAGAAGGATGCAAAAGCTCTGCCGAATGTCGAGGGCGATTGCGCAATGACGGTCGCAACATTATCTGGGTAGTCGAGAAATGACCGACCGCCTAACCACCTTCGCCCTACTGCTCGCCATATCCATGACGCCAGCAGTAACAGCGAATCAATCAATCACATGGTCGCCAGAGTGCCGGACTCCGATTCTGCGCGTGGCGATGACCTTTGACGAAGCTAAGGGGTATTGCAAATGAACATTGAGAAACAGATCGACGAAGCGCTTGATTCTGTCTTGCGCGCGTCTGGTTCACGGCTTGACCTTTACACCATGCCAAAAACCCTGCAAGAAATGCGCGATGCGATGCGTGAAGTGCTTACCAAGGCGTATGTGCGCGGCTCCAACGATTGCCATAACGCATTCATGGGACGTGCGAAATGAAGCGCTATTTGTGGGTAGTGGAAATGCTCATTAACGGCAAATGGGAGCCGACCGTAGGTGCCGGATGTACTCGCGCCGATGCACGTCGGGAAAAGGTCGGATATTGGGAATACAACAACCCGAAAGACAAGTTCCGCGTAGTCAAGTACACACCGGCAGAGTGACCGGACATTTTTGAAAGAGAAATATGAGCGACAAGACACATTTCCGCAAGGCGTTTGATTCGCCTTATCTGAGTAGCGCTGACATCGTTGAGCCTACCGTTTTAACGGTGCGCTGCGTGACGCTTGAGGCTGATCGCACGAAGAAAACAAAAGACCTTTTCAATACTGCGTGGTTCGCTGAAAAAGAAATCCGCGATGGTGAAAAGCTCAAACCAATGATTCTTAACGCGACCAACAGCAAGACGATGCGCAACCTTGCGAATTCAGCCTTTATTGAGGACTGGCAGAACATGCGCGTCACGATCTACGTTGACCACAATGTCCGGTTCGGCAAGGAGACTATGGAGGGGTTGCGCATCAGCCCGGTAGCGCCTGAGAAACGCGCGCTGACGCCAGAGAGCAAAGCGATGTGGGATCGGGCGATTGAACTGTTTATCAAAGACGGGAACCTGCGCGCGGTGCTGTCAAAGGTCGATATGTCGCCTGAGCATCAGAAGCAACTTATGGACGAAGCCGACGCGAAGAAAACCGCCGACGCTCAGAAAGCGCCCGAAGATGTTGTGGCATAACGTCCAACAAAACACCGACGAATGGACGGCGCTTCGCTGCGGCAAAGTGACGGCCTCTAACTTCGGTTGCTTCATGGCGAACGACGGCAAAGCGTTTGGCGATCCAGCGAAGCGCTACGCCTTGCAAATCGCGCTAGAGCGCATCACAGGCAAGAAAGCAGAAGTAGGGTTCAGCAACGACCACACCGAGCGCGGGCACGAACAAGAGCCTATCGCGCGGATGATCTACGAAGAACAGTATTTTGCTACGGTGACGAACGGCGGATTCTTCGATTGCGGTCTGTACGGTGATTCACCGGACGGCCTAGTCGATGACGACGGCGTTATCGAAATCAAGTCAGTGATTGCGCCGACGCACTACGCCACGATGACGCGCGGGTCGTTTGACCCCGCCTATCGCTGGCAGTTAATTGGGCACCTTGATTGCACCGGGCGCGCATGGGTTGACTTCATCAGCTACTGCTCTGAGTTCCCCGAAGAAAAGCAACTGCTGGTGTACCGACTTAACCGCGTCGATTTTGCTGACGAACTGCAACGACTCTCAGAGCGTCGCGCAAAGTTCATCGAATCAATCGACGAAATCCAGAAACTTATTGAGGCTTAATCATGGCTTACGAACAACGCGACAACAGTGGCACCCTCTTTCGCAACGACCGCAAAGAGCAACCAAATCACGCCGATTATCAAGGTGAGTGCATGGTTGACGGGAAGCTGTACTACATGAACGCATGGGTGAAGGAAGGCAAGAACGGTAAGTTTTTCTCGTTCAGCTTCCGCGCTAAAGCGGGCAAAACGAGTGCGCCAGCAGCTACGCAGACACGCGCGAGAAATCAATCGCCGCTTGATGACGACAGTTCCATCCCATTTTGATTTAGCGAACGCCGCGAGATTCCTCCGTGCTTGAAGTTGTGGCTCACGGCGCGGTTAGTAGCTGAAAGGATTGTATGAGCAAGAAACCAACCCGCCGAGAGAAGCAAACGCGGCGCGAGTTCAAGCACGCGGACGCGCTTATGCGAATGCGTGATGCTTTGTTCTTTCAGGCTCTGCGTGATTTGGCAGATGAGCCTATGACCGAGTACGAACCGCGCGAAGAATTGGAGAAGGCAGCATGAAAAACGTAATCAGCAGAAATTTTGTGACAAACCAACCATTCACCATTGCCGATATTGAAGTCGTATCGAACATCCCATTCCCCGGTGAACGCTCAATGCCGGACGGTAAGTGGACGCCACTGTTTGACAGGATGAAAGCGGGCGATAGCTGCGCCGTCCCGGCTTCTATTTCTGGCGAGGCAATGCGCCACGCGGGCGTTAAGTGGGCAAAGAAACGTGATGTAGAGGCTGAATTTCGTGTACGCAAAACGCCGGACGGACAGCGTATGTGGAGGGTCAAGTAATGACACCAGACGAAATTATCGAAGTGCTGCAAGGGTTTAAGTCCGGTCGTGGCTGGCAGTTTTTGTCAACAGCGAGCGAATGGAAAACTCCGATTCTCTCTAGCTTGGATTCGATGCTTCACGCACTCTATTCAGGGCAGACGATTCGCCTAGCCCCGCTACCCGACGAAATCACGATCCCTGCGCGGGTGATTCCTGCTCCGCTGCGGGAGGCTCCGAAGGATGGAACACTGGTTTGGTCGGCAGACCCGACACTAAGCACGTTTTCCGGTTCTTTCACTTGGAACAGCGGGGAATGGGCTGTTCGACAACTTGAGCGCGGGTTTGTCTACATGGAACAAAAGCCGTCAGAGCAAGCCGGGAAAGCGATGTGCCCCTATGCGTGAGCTATTGCAACAAGCGCTAGCCGAAGTAAAGGCAGCGCGTGAACTGGTTTACGAAAAGACCGGGCTTGTCGAATTCAATAAACCGCTTGGCCTTGAATCTGCCATCGAAGCCGCCCTATCCCGCTCTAAGTGGGTGAAGTTTGCCGACGCGCTGCCAATTGTGCCGGAAGGGAAATTCTCTACGCATATTTGGTGCTGGCGTGACGGGCAAAAAGGCAAGCCGTACACATCGAATTTTTGGGCGGTTGGCTTCAAACTATCCGAGTCAGCAGCGACCCACTGGCAGTACAGACAGGACGACACACCAGCACCACCGGAGTATTTATGAACCTTGTATTTTTCCTTTTGGGCGTGGCCGCAACTACGGGTGGCTTTGCGTACGTTTTGACGGGCCTTGTGCCGTGGGCGTTTCTAGCCGTATGTGCTGCGGCAATTGCGTGTTTTGTCGCCGTCGCTAACGAACTAGAAAAATCATGACCAACTTTACCGTACTAACAGACGAACAAGCCGCGCACGACGCAGCCACAAGCAAGCGTTACCTTGCAGCGCTGCGAGAGGTGCAATCAAAAATCGCAGACTTAGAGGCGACTGAGGAAGGCGCAAAAATTGCGTTCGGTGATGTTGTTGACCAAAAGCATGCACTTATAAAGCGCTGTAAAAGTCTAGAAGCCTCAATTACGGCCATGCGCGACATCATCTCCACACAAGCCGCGCGAATCGCAGCGCTTGAGGCAGACGCGGCGCGGCTCAAATTCCTCGTGCAATATCTGGTTGATTACGAAGGCGAGCCCGGCGATGCAGATTGCTCGCTGCTGGATGCAAAAACGCCGCACGAATTTATAAAAGCAATCGACGCAGCGATGCAGGCGAAGCCATGACCGCCCACCTATCAATCGCACAAATGCGCGTTGGCGCGCTTAGAAAGGATGCATGAAAACTCAAGTTGCACTTAACGTAGCGATGAATACGCTGCGTCAGATCGCCGAACAGAAACGCAACACGCGTGAGAAAGTTTTAGCTCTAGGGGCGGTGCGATTCCTCGAAACGCAAGCGCCCAAAATTTGCAGCGACAAACGAACGGAAGTTGTTGTCGTGTGCGGGCCTAAATCTGGGAAGGACGCATGATGGATGCGAGAGAAAAGTGGCTGAAACAGGCCATGCAGTTAGCGTCAATTTTCCTCTTTGAAGGGCGTCGCAACGATGACGCGACGCCGATGCTTAAGCAAGCTGGCGACAACCTGCAAGCCCACCTTCGCACAACGCCCGAAGGCTTCGCGCTCGTGCCGGTGCCTGAGTGGGTAAGGTTTAGCGAACGTCTGCCCGTGGTGAAGGCGGGAGAGCTTTATTCGCCAATTTGGATTACGCGGCAACTGGAAGTGCCGGACGAATCTCTACAGGAAGTGCTAAGCGATTACTTTTACCCGCGAGATATTGAATGGTGGAACACCACCTATAAGCATGGATTTACTCATTGGTCTTATCGTTATGTAGAACCCGCCCCAAAAGCCCCGCCACCTAAGAGCGAATCCCTATGAGCACACAACCAGAGCAGCGCAAGCCGTTCCGCATTCCAGCGGGCAAGTATTGGAACGAGTTCTACCGCAAGTGGATGCCAGACCCTGAGCAGAAAAAGGCGAAGTCAAAATGACAGACCGCAACGTAAGGCAGCGCGAACTGCCGCAAAATTCGATAGCGTAGGTTCTACGCCGCTTCCCGCCCGTTTTCTCTCAACCTACCTACAAAGGTGCCGTCAATGAAACGTGAACAATTGATCGATGCGATGCGAATGATTCGCTCCTATCGAGTAGACCTATCTCGAAAGTACGGCGATTCAACTGTGAATTGCGAAAATATCGAGGCCGCGATGAAAGCCGATCTCGCGAGCTACCCAACGCCGGGCGCGCAAGACGTAATCGCCGAACGTCAACGTCAGATGTCCGTTGAAGGCTGGACGCCAGAGCATGACGCGCAGCACAAACGGCACGAGCTAACCAACGCCGCAATTTGCTACGCGGCAAATGCAACATTCACCAATCGGCTAACGCACAACGAACGCCCGCTCACTTGGCCTGAGACGTGGGATATGCGGTTTTGGAAACCCAAAAGCCCACGCCAAGACCTAGTGCGCGCCGCTGCGCTGATTATCGCGGAGATTGATCGAATGGATTCAGCAGCATGAAAAAGCACCCGCTACAAGTCGAGCACGTAGGCAACGACGAGCTTATCGTGATGAGCAAAGGGCACCACGACCCCGATGAATTTATGGCCGCCGTGCAAGTGCTAATCGGCGTCGATGCGGCTGATTTAATGCCGCCCTCTCACGAGTGGACTAGGGCTGTGCCTGATCGGTCGGGCGAATACGTCTGTCGCTACGCCAAAGCGGAGCCGCATTCACGAGGCGCATTTCCGACAACCTACACGCGGGAATCGTTCGTTGGCGAGCCGTACAAGTTCCCACAGCCGCAGCATGACCAACCAGAACCAACAGGTAGCGCATGAAAGCATCAACTGAATATCGAGCGTGGGTGAATTGGATGCGCAGCAAGTGGGGCAAAAAGAACGGCGTAATCAAGGGGTGGTTTTTTGATTGCCCGTCAATGGAACTCAAGGCGGCGAACAATAAGCGATTGAACAGCAGACACAAACGCAAAGCTGAAACAATTTCAACGGAGAAAGTATGAGCAGATTTGACGCGGAATTATTCAGCACGACAGAACTCAATGAGGTTCTAGGGCTAAAGCGCGGGTTGAGCGTTGACTTCATCATAGAGAAGTTGGGGCAAAGTCCAATCCAGTACACCGGTGTTGGCGCGCTGTGGACAAAGAACCAAAAGACGGATATTGCCTTCGCTCTGTCGGAGTACATACTGCGAAACGCTGGCGTTGACGTGGCGTCCCGATTTCATGGGCGGCGAACGTGGCGGTGCTCCAACCATGGAGGTTTGCTGGACTGTCTGGATCCAAGGCGATACAGACACGAAATACCGCCTTTTGGCGCGTCCCGCGCTATGAAGGTCTACGTTTCTGGCCCGATGACGGGAATCAAAGACTTCAACTTTCCCGCGTTTGCGAGCGCAGCGAAAGAGATGGAATCGCGCGGCTATACCGCCGTCAATCCCGCGACTCTGAACACGCCAAATACTTCGTGGAACGACTGTATGAAGGCAGACATTCGCGCCTTAGTGGACTGCGACGCAATCGTGATGCTCAAGGGCTGGGAGCGCTCTAACGGCGCACAGATCGAACTGAATCTTGCGCATCGCCTTGGCATGGAGATTATGTTTTTCGACGAACTTTTAGAACAGGCCGCAGCATGAAGCAACCCTATCCCAACAATGGAGCGAGAAAATGAGCACGCAAACAGAAATCATGAAATTCGACCCGGCGTCAGGCTGGTCTAAGCCATACCCTAGCCATGCAGCGCAGTACCGCGAGCATCACGGGAAACTAGCATGGCTGTTTAACCCGTGGACTGGCTCGCGACGCGATGCGCAAGACGTAGGAAGCGATACGTTTGGAATGCTCATTGTTTCCGGGACGGAAAGCATGGAGCACACCCAATGAGCATTGACCTAAAAGCCCACGGCCTGCGCGTTCTCGCGCTCCTAGAGCAAGTAGAGGGCGGGCAATGAGTGAACCGCTACACGTAACCGTGAGAAATCGCGCCTATCCACTGTACGAAGTAACCGATGCAGAGCACGCGGAATTAGCGGCATTTGCGCGCGACGCCGCCGTAGTCTGCGGAACTGTTGACGACCTTGTGATGCTGGTCAACAGGTTACGCCGGGGGCTGAAAAGAGCATCGCCGCATGACGGGTTATCGGAGCAAGCCCTTGATTACCTCAACCGCAACAACCTGCAAGGCTCGCCGTTGAGAGAGGGCGGACAATGACCGAGCCAACACAGCGCCGCGTGGTTTGTGCGGCAGAACTACACAAGCCAACAGAGATTGTTTTCTGCGGAGCGCGTCATGGTGATGTGACAATGGTTCTACAGATTCTTGCCGCTCAATTCCCTATCGAGCAAATGCTGAAACAGTGTTTTGAACAAGGCTTCATTGACCAATTCGGCGTTTTCATGACGCGCGAGGAAGCGCTAACGGTTGCCCTTGCGGCCGGTCAGCGCATCTATCGGTGCGGCGGCGATGAGAAGAAACTATACAGTGAGAATTTGTACTGATGCTAAGCATGCTCCAACCAAAAACACACGTTGACCCGGCGACGGGATACTTGCGCGCCACGCCATGCCCAAAGGAAACGCTAGAGCGCGAAATCAAAGAGTGGAGCGAGGTGTTGGCTGATGACTCGCATCCGGTGCATCACTTGGCAGCGCGAGTCCTCAAGGTACTAGAGGCAGAGTTACATTTCACCAACACGGGCAAATTCCCCGAGCGCGCACCTGTAGGAGAATGACGCATGGCAAAAGCATTCAAACCCCGCGAACTAAAGCCGGTGACCGACGTTAGGCCGTTTGCGTTTGGAAAGCTCATCGACGACACGACGGGCGATCATGGCTACCTACTGCGGTGGAAGATCGCGGGCACCTACTACGGCTGGAACGAGTGGTTTACGTCCGCTGACGACCGACAATTGATCGTCAGCAAAATAATCCGTGCGCGCCGCGAAATGCGACGGCGCATAGCAACCGACACAAGCGAGACTACTTAGTAATTGCGCACGGCGCAGAGCCACCCTGAGCGCCTGCGCCTGCTGTATTGCTACCGCCGGGGCCATTCGTACCGCCTGAACCGCCCGGCGCACTGTTGCCGCCATTGCCACCCGTGCCGGTGGTGTTCTGACACAGATTCAACTTGTTGATTACGCCGTCACCGATTACGCCGTCGCCGCCGATATAGTTGTTCGTTCCGGGCGGTGCCTGAATCTTGCCTGCAATGTCTACGTTCGCTTTTCCGGCTGCGATGAGGCGGTCGGTTTCGGCTTTGTCCCGGCTTTCGGCGATAGCGCGGTTCGTGTCTGCGTTGTACTTCGCAATCTTAGTAGCCTGTATGGCCTGCACGATGTTGACGCCAGCATTGCCCGCAATCGGCGCGACAATCGCAAGCATGCGCAAACCCTTGTCAAACCCAGATTCAGGCTCAGCAGGCATTGGCGTGGCTTGTTTCTGCCCACCTTGCATTGACGCGGCCATCCATGCCATTGCGAGCTTGTCCTTAGTGTGTGGATCTGCACCCTGTCCGAGCGCCTTTAAGCTCTCCCACTTCGCCGCTTCGGATTTCTGCTCTTCCAGCGCTACGGCTTTCCATGCGTCGATTCGGCGTGAATCAGTAGTTGCGCATCCTGAAATAAGGAGCACTGCGGCAATCAGTATTAAACAAAATCGGTTCATGGTTTAACAGCCTTTTGGTAATCGTTGATGATGGTTACAAGCGCGCCGTGTTTACCAGCGCAATCGGCTAGGTTCAGCGAGTCGTCAACGGACAGTTGCGCGAGGTTCGCGAGCTTGCCGTTCGTCTCTTCTGGTTTCGCGCACGGCTCCTTGAGTCTCGTAGGAACCACCAACGGAGGCGGCAGCACCACGGCGGGCGGTATTGATTGCGTCGCGCACCCCGTCAGGTAGAGCGCAATCAGGCATAGGAGCGCTTTCAATAACACGTTTGGCCTCTTGTGTGGTTTGGTTGATAACGACGGTCTGACGGTCGAATTTGCTACTCGCTGCGTTTGCGGTAGCGAGGTGTTGCGCTGCCAGAATGTCAACGGCTTTTTGTGCGGCTTCCGCTGCGGCTGTCACTTTGGTTTTGTGGGCGTCGAATTTGGCCTGAATCTCTACGCGCCCTTGCTGTCGATAAGGTTCAGCTACGTAATGCTGCCACGCGAAATAGCCGCCAGTCATCAATGCGAGCGAGCCAACGACGTACAGCACGTAACGATTTGTCAGCAGGGCTAAGACCGCTGTCATGGCGCATCTTTCTTTTTGAGCAAGGTTTTCACCAGTTCAATTGCCATCGCGCCGAAGAAATGCCACGCGGTCGCGCCTACTACTACACCGAAAATAAATTCAGCCATGATTGCACCTAAAAAGATTGTGGTTTGGCGACGGCACGCGTGAGCGCCATTAAGCCCTCTTGCATGTGCGTTTTTGCAATTGCAGCCCAACGATACGACTCTGCGGCTTTTGTCAATGCCTCTTGAGTAGCGTCGTCAGCATGAGATGCGTTCACGTCATCAATAAGGCTCTTTAGCTCTTCGCCTTTAGCCTTGATGCGGTTCATCAGGTCAATTTCTGCCTGCGAAAGTTCGCGGTAGCCAGTGATTTTGCGGTGTTGGTTATCCATGATTCAATCCTTTTTGCAAAGCGCAGATTCGGCTGCGCGCCGATTGACGAGGCCGCGAACGACTTGCCCGCCTGCCTTGTTCCACATATTGAGCGCATCACATGCGCCCGTATCGTCGCCAGCGTTGTAGCGACGTAGCGCGGTAGACCCGCAGAACGCGCCAACACCGACGTTAAACGCCAAACTTGTAAAAGCGATTTCGACGTTTTGAGGCATTGGCCGCGTGATGCATGCACGAATGCCTGCGTTGTGTTCTGCAACGTCCTGAGCGGCCATTTCGTCGCACTGCGCATCGGTTGCAACGTCACCAGCTTTGACGCCTTTCGTGTGCCCTTCGCAGATTGTCCAAACGCCCACGATGTCCTGATAGGCTGTGTAGCGCCTACCCTCCCACGGGCCGATAAACGCCACGATTGCCGCGATGGTCGCCGCGCCAGCCACGCCGCCGATTGCAGCGCCTTTGCCTGTCGGTCGCTTTATGGGTTCAGGCGTAGGCGTGTAGGTTGGTATCGGTGCTGCGACCGTTGGCTTTTTGGCGAATAGCGCGAGGAGCGCCGCGAGCAATCTAGCGAACATCGCTTTTCTCCTCGTGCAATGTGGCCTGATACACCACGCGAGCGACCGCAGCGGCAACGCCCAATACCATTGAGGCCGTGGCGAATACCTTTTGAGGGAAAACCCCGTTAAACAGGGGGAGCGCCAATTCAGCAGCACCCAAAGCGGCAGACAGCACCATTAGCCAGAATGACCAGCTTTTGGTGATGACAGCGCGCCAATTGTCGATTAGTTTCATTGGTCACCCCGTACCGTATCGAGCGGCTTGTTGTTGCGCCATCGGTAAATCCGAACGCCGATGAACCATGAAATCTGGATAGCGAGCCAAAGCGCGGTCATGGCGTAAGCGATGTCCTGCCACGCTATAGCGCCACTTACGGACGTTCCGACAACCGCTAACGGTGGCGCGGCTTTGATGAGTTCTACGGTTGCTTCGTGTTTGGTCATGGCAAAAACCCGCCGAAGCGGGTATAGTTTTGGAATGGAAAGAATCGTTGGCGCGGCTGTCGCCTCAGTCCTAGGGCTTATCGTGTGGACTGTGCTTATGTACGGTAGCCAATGGGTCTTGAAGAAGTATTGGCCGCGTGGTTATGAGGTCTTATTTCGGGTACGCCATGTATGGAGACGTAGAGCCAAGAAGCCCGCCCCCGTATCCCCCGAGGATTCCCGGCGTATTTAGCAGCCATTCAGGAAGCTGCGCTAATCCGTTTGGACGTTGTCCTGCTTTGTTTAGCGCCCATTGAGCGCCCATAGCAGGCAAAGCCGCAACACCTTGAGTGACAGCAGCCAACGGGTTTGTAACCATGTTGATCGCAAACGACCGTTCAGCCGTTCCACTTGACGGGAGCGGCTTAATCATCGCGCTTGCGGCTGCTCCTAACTCCCGCATTTCTGGCGTGCCTTTTTTCCCGGCTTGGAACAATGCCGCCGGGGATATGTCACCCAATGGAGAGCGCGCGGCAACGTCTTGCAAAGCAATGGCGTTGCGGTAGGTCTTGTTGGCTTTTTCCCACGCTAGCTTGTCGGCTTTCGAGATGCTGCCATTCATGCCATCGCGCAACGTGTCACGCAACGCACCCAGATACCCTTTAAGATCGCCGTTCGCGCTTTTCATTTGCTTACCAATGGCCGATTGCAATTCGCGGTAAGTCCTGCCGGGGATCGTTAAATTGCCCGCCGCGTCGGTTTCTATCTTAGCTAGCGCCTGATCGATACGAGCGCCAACGGTTCTGGAAATTTCAGGCGCGGCGAATCGCTCTGTTTCGTTCTTGAGTTCAATCAAACCCTTCATAACGGGAGAATTCACGGCTAGCGCGTTACGCTCTGCAATGTCCCCAATCGCGCGGCCTGCGCCTTGGCGCGCTGCGTCGGCTATATCGGGCGTGATGCTGGCGACCGGGTTGTTCACTCCCGCAAGGCGCGCGGTAGCTTGGTTTAAGGCCGTTTGCTGTGCTGCTTTTGCGGCCTGCGCTTTGCCAGCGGTTGCAGGGATTACGCTAAACGCATCCTCCATGCCGCGCGCTACACGGCTTGCGGTTCGCTCGCCTATCGACATTGGGACGCCCGCGTTATCCAAGACCGCCGCCGCTGCCTTTTGTGCGGCTGTAGCCGTGCCGCGTACTGGTTGCAGGTTCAACAACCTTGCAGCACCAGAGCCTAGCGCCTTGCCAGCGACGGCACCTAAGCCGCCGCCGACACCTTGCATCGCTGCGTTTCTAGCGCGCTCCTCAACGCTGCCATACTCCATACCGCCTAACGCGGCATTGCCTAGCGCCATGCGGCCTGCCAGCGAGCCTAGTGACGTTGCCGCGCCGCCCATTGGGACGGCCATAGCCGGGAGCGCTTCGCCTATGCCTGTAGCCCACGGACGTGCGTTTTTAAGTGGCTGATACAGCTTGGTCTTTTCGTCCTGATCGGCCTTAATCTCAGCTAGGCGCGCGTCGTTTCCGGTCGCGCCGTAGTAAAGCTGTTGCATGCCAGCGCCCAGACGGTCGAACGTTCGTCCGGTTCCGATAAGCGCGGATTGAATAACGCCCTCGTCCGGCACATATGCCTGCGGTGGTTCAGATTGCGCAACCCTTAGCAGCTTGACCTTGGTGAATATCTCAGGGTCAAGCTGTCCAGTGTCCGCAGAGCCAAAAATGTCTTGGTCTAATTTCATTGTGCAATAACGCTCGTGTTACGACGCCAATAATTCAACTGCTGCTCAAATTCGGGAGTTAGCCGCCCGTATTTGATGATCCATTTTTGTGCCATTTCTTGCTCTTGCGCCGCGCGTTGCGCGAATTTTTCTGTGATCGCAAGAATCTTTTCGCGCCCTTTGGCGGTGTTTGCCTCTCCCGGCGGGATCGACTGCAAAAACTTACGATCCGAGTCAGACATTGGCCCCGGAAGAATCGACTTGAATTCGCCCATAAGCGAAGCTGTCAAGTTGCGTGCTGCTTCTTTGTTTGGCAAGTCTTTATCGATTTTGAAGCCGAGCGAGTTAGCCGCCGATGCAATATCTGTCATCGTTGGCGTGAGTTTGCCGCCGTCGAGGTCGCCTAATAGTGAGTTAATTTGCTTGTATTTATTGGTTATAGAACTTAGGTCAGACGACTTCGTGCGCAAGTCCTCGTAAACCTTCGCGTAACCCTTCGCCAGCTCGTCGCCTTGTACCTTGTTAGCCGCCGATTGACCTTTGATTCCTGATAGTCCGTTCAGTTGCGGAGCAAAGCCAGCGCCCGGCTGGTCGTTGATGCGCGTAGGCGTGTTAGGGTCTTGACCTTCTGACGACAAGATTTGACGGCGCACTTGATCGCGTTGCGCTTGTTGCGCTGGAGACACACGAGCGCCCGGAAAGTTATTGGTTGTCATGCGCGACCGAGCCTGCGGATTGGTCATCACATACGGATCGCCGTTTTCGTCGGTTATGGTCTGGAAGTTGTATTTATCGCGCGCCGCTGCTTCTGCATCAGCAACGCCACCAGCGCGGCTAACGTCATACGGGAGTTTCGCGCGGTCGTAGTTCAACTGCGCCGCGAGATCGCCGGATTTGGTCGCGTAGTTCATTCGATTCTGCGCAATGTCATAGCCCGGCATCATCTCAGCGCCACCGTTTGCGGTCGGTCGGATACCTTCGCCCAACTTCGGAATGTAGCGCTCGCGTCCGTCGCCGTATTGGTATGTCTTGCCAGCATCCATAGCGAATGGGCGTGTGTTTTCCAGTGCCGCGCCTAGTTGCTTAGGGTCAACGCGAGCGGCCAATGCGCGCAAGTTCACATTAGGGTCTGACAATGCCGCCGCTGGATTGTTTGCGAACTGCGACGCGCGATCTAGCGCTGCGTTAGTTGGCCCGCCGCCGCCCATCATTGATAGCGCTGCTGGATTGCTCAACATCGACAGGAAGTCGTTCTGCTTGGAGTAGTCGCCAGCTTCACGCCGCATCTTCGCAAGCTCTTCGCTTGTCTTGGCGTTGCCCAGCTGCTTGCCTTCAAAATCGAGCCGTTGCTTCGCTTGTTCAAAGCGATTCATTGGCCCCATTAAGCCCTGTTGGTAGCCCTGAACGCCTCCGAGCAAACCAGCGCCTAGCGCGGCCTGATTGCCCTTGTGTGAGTTCGCAACCATGCCCATGCCCATTTGCATGAGCATCTGTTTAAGCGCCTGGCGTTTGTCCTCTTCGGTAACTTCCATTGAAGGCATGCCGAGCAAACCGCCCATACTGTAATCAGCCATTGCCACCACCTCCGCCGCCGCCTAAAAGACCCATAAATTTCTGTTGCAAAGGAGGGGGAGCCGTGCCGTATTTGCTCATGTAGCTGAAATTAGGCATCCACGGTTGACCCTGAACAGTGCTCAATGCGTACTGCTCAAATTGATTGCGGTAAGGCAACGTAACGCCCGCTTCCTGATAGTTAGCGAATTGGCGCGGTTGATACAGCGCGCCAGATTGCAGCGCCTTTGCTCGCTTTTCTTCAGGAGATACAGGCGTGCCGTTGCCGGGGTCTGGTGCCGGATTGGTCGTTAAAGGTGGAAGGCCAGAACCTTGAGTACGCGCAACAGCGCCGCCCGGTGTTGCCGGGTATTGGTAGTTTTCAACGCCACGGGGAGCCTGTGCGTGTAGGTACGAGCCGCCAAAGTTGCTGTATTGGCCTGCTTTCCATGGTGCGCCGGATAGCTGCTGTGGAGCACTACCGAGCAAACCGCCGCCAGGAGGAGGCTGAACAGCAGCACCCGGTTTCGGCATGGCTTGAGGAAGTCCGTTGTACGTCCCGCGCGGCTGATACGTCATTGAAGCGGGTTGCAGTACCGTGCCGTTAAGTACGGGCGCTGGTGGTGCGCTGCGACCGTCGCCGGGGTTGCCGGGTGGATTAGACGGCGGGTTAGATGATGAGTTCCGTAGGTAATCGTTACCGTCGCCTACTGGGTTTTGGTTGTTCGGCATTCCCCAGTTGTCGTTAGGGTCGCGCGGTCGCAGCGGTTGGTAATCGGGAGGCGCACCAAACAAATACGCCGCTATCCCTGTGCCATACATTTGCTGCCCAGCCAAAAGCCGGTTAGGGTCTGTAGGTTTTTCGCTTTGATACGGCCACCAATTCGGGTCGCCGACTGTGCCTGCATATTTCGGGTCTGGGCGAAGTTCGCCGCCGTCTCCATTACGTGCCATTATCGAATCCCCATCATTTGGCGTAAAAGCTCGTCACGCTTTTTGCGTTGAGCCTCTAACGTGTTAGTCGGTGCCATTGGTTGCTGTTGGCCTTGGTATGGCGATTGCGCGCGGCCTTGTGGCGCTGGTTGTTGCTGCGGTTGTGACATTGCTTGTCCTGCCATCTTCATGCCGTTGAGCATCAGGTCTTTGCCGTTCATTGCCCCAAACTTGTTTTTGATATTTCCCAAAAGACCGCCGCCCACGTTGTTAGGGTTGGTCGTTGCGGTTTCCATGCCGCCCGTTGCATCGGTAACGTGACCAAGCATGCCGTTGTTTTGCATAAATTCGGTCACACCGGGAAACTGTTGCGCAAGACCGCCACTAGCGGCATTTCCGGCCGCACCCGTAGCCGCTTCGCCTAGTCCGTAAGAGCCGATAGTCGAAGGGGAAAGCATTGCGGAGAATGGAGCGGTAGACGCGGGCATACCTGCTGCGGCCAATGACCCGCCGATACCTTGCCCCGCTGAACCGAGCAACCCACCACCAGCGCCTAACCCTTCCAACGCTCCAAGGCCAGCAGGCAAAGCACTAGCGCCAAATGCACCCGCACCTGTACCTAATAGCCCGCCCGTTGCGGCCATACCAGCAGCAGGGAGCGCGGTAGCCGCAGCCGTCGCAGCCGTGCCTGCCGCAGCTGAAGCCGCAGCCTCAGCCGCCATAGCTAGCAGAAGGTCATCGATGATGAACATCTACATCATCCCGCCGAGCAAGCCCATAAGACCGCCGCCGAGCATGCCGCCCATGCCACCACCGCCGCCGCTGGTTGTCGTCGTTGATTGTCCCGACGTGCCTAGGATGTTGCGGAGCAATGCGCCGTAACGGTCGGTCTGGTTCAACCCGAAGTTGTTGTAGTTGTTCCAGTTGTTGTTCAGTGCGTCGAGATTGGCTTGCGAGTACGCATATTCGCGGTCACCCGCGCCCATAAGTTTCTCAATGTTCTGCCAATCCATGTTCTGTAGGCCGGGAACCATGCCGAGTAGCGCGTTATTGTTCTGTTGGCCTTGGCGGTAGTCCGTCGTTGCGCGGTTTAAGCCTTGCTCGTAAAGCTGCGCTGATTTGTTGTACTGATCGCCGTACAGGTTATTGACCGTGCTGCCCAATGCGCCAGCAAATGCGCCTTCGTCACGGGTGCGCTGTGCGTCCCACGCCGACGAGCCGTAACCACCAGAGCGCGCGAATTGAGCGTCACGCGTCGCGCGAGTTCCCGATTCGTAAGCATCAGTCATGCTGCCAGTGACGTCACCCACCATCTTGTCGAGAAACGGGTTCTGCCCCATGTAGGCGTTCGCTTCGGTTGCGTAAGGATTGAACCCGCCGCCTTGAAGCTGTTCGTTTGCGTAGCCTTGCGCGTTCATTTGCAGCGGAGAGCCGGACAAGGCTAGACCCTGCGTCATGCCGAGCGCCGTAAGTTGGGACTGATTCATGCCCGCAACGTCGCCGTAGGGGGACTGCGTATCTTCTGGCGACATATCGCCAATAGCGTTCATCCCGTAGTTCCAGATTTGATTCTGGTACGGTCGGAATTCTTCGGGTACCGTGCTTTGTGTGACCGATTGATTTGACGGCGCGCTTTTGCCCATGATTTACCCCAGCGTAAAGTTTTGTTTGCCGTTGAACGCGCCGTCTTGCATCGCGTAATCCGTCGGCGCTGGTTGTTGAACGTCGTAATTGATCGGCGGAGGCGCAAGCAGGTCGTTTGTGGACATACCGCCGAATCCTTCGCGCTGCGGAGGAGTGCGAGCAAAGCGAGAGAAACCGCCCTGTTGCGCGTAGCCTGACGGGAAGCCTTGAAACGGGTTTGGCGTTCCGGTCGTGCCGGGGTTTTGGTACGGCGTGTTAGCCGACGGACTGCCCCACCAGCCGCTCTGCGGCGGGTTTTGGTACATCTGGCTACCCATAGGGCCACCGCCGCCATTGCCGCCGCCTTGGTTCCCGAAGCCACCACCGAAGCCGCCGTATTGCTGCGGTCGGTAACCGTAGTTCTGGCTTGATTGGTAGCCGGGCATGCTGTAGCCACCCGGTGCGCCGCTTTGGTTTTGGCCTCCGTAGCCACCCATGCCGCCGCCCATACCGTAACCGCCGCCCATTGGTTGCGACGAGTAGCCGCCTTGATTCTTTGACATGGTCAAATTTCCTTTTCAAAAACGTGTGTGTGTGTCCAGCCCTGAGCGGTGCCGGTAAAGAGTCGAATCATTTCTGCGCGTGACGTGCAATAGCGGAGCTTTGAGCAACCGTTTGCGTGCGCTACTTTCACGAACGAGGCCATCGCAAGTTCAGACCAATCACGCATTCTTTTTCCGAATGCGAGCCATACGTAAAGCGTCCGGTTGTCATCTTCTTGGAGAGTCTTTAATACGATATCAGCTAGCACTTCGTCGCCATCTTTGATGACGTACCAATTGGCTATTCCGCGTGTTACTTCGCGGTGAACCTCTTCTAAACTCTGGCTCATGTGCGCTTCGCTCTTACGGTCGATGCGCTTTAGGCCGTGCGCCATCCGTTCCCAATCTTCATGAGTGGGTAGGACTTGCACGAAGTACATTTACAGACCGAGGCGGTAGCAGACGTTGATACGCCAAATGACGCCCGCATAAGCCGGACAAACAACGGTTGTTGCCGTGCCTAGCGCGGTTGCAGCTAGACCAGTCGAGCCAAAATCCAACTTCACCTCTTTGTCGATGCCGATACCCGCCGCGTCAGAGCCGAACGTCATCACGGGCGAGCCGGGTAGGTTGGTCGTCGTGACGAGTACAGGCGTTGCGGAAGTGGCTAGCGCGGCTGTTGCGCTGCGTGTGACTTGGATAAAGTCGATAATGTGGCGAAGGCCAGAAACAGCGGGCAACGTGGCCGTGATCGTCAGACCAACAGCCGCCGTAGCCGTGACGTGCAACGTACTGGGCTTTACTGCAATTGCAGTGTTTAAGCTCTTTTGCGTGTCGGTCGTGATTGAGCACACGCACGAGCCGGACGTAAACAACGAAGCGCGCACACGCAGCTTTTTCAACTGTCCGACAGGCACCGCGTAAACGGTCGCTGTATTCGCAGCGACAAGCGCGTGAATCAGCAGCGGCTGCCCCGCAAGTGGAATTGTTCCGCCTGCGCAACCGATTGAATACGGATACGCGGCAACGGGAAAGTATTGCGTTGAATCAGCGTTGTTGCATCCGGTGAATTCAAGCGTGCCGATAAACGCTGTGGACTGAATATGGACAAGCGCCGATTCGTCGCCGTTGATGTCTAGCACCACCTCCGCGTTAAGCGCTGCGAGTGTCCCGCTGGTTGATCGCCGCTCACGAACGGGGACTGTCGCCGCCGCGTCGTTCTTAATAATGCTCATGCAAACACCTGATAGTTAACCTTAAATGGCCCGACAAATTTGCCGTTTGCCGACAGTAGGAAGCGAATCGAGCTAGCGCCGGGGATAGCTAAAACTTTCATGTCGTCATCAATGATTTGTTCGGCGTCGTTTTCCGCGTCTGACTCAGCAACGAGCGTTGCAAACAGCTTGCTAGTTGCTGTAACCGATGCGTCGATAATCGTGAATTCCGTCACGCCAGTTGCGGTAGGGGAAACAGTGAGCGTCACTTGCGTTGCTGTCGCGCTTGACCCGCTGCCCGAAGAATCCTCAAGCGCACCGATGCGCCGCAAGATGTCTCGGAATAGCTCGTCCAATCGACGAAGCAGGCGCGAGAAATCGCTTTCTGTAGGCGTGTTGTGCGTTTGCCACGGGCGCGGTAGGCGCGGGTCAACTACTGCCATGCGCCAGCCTTTCCGCCTGTCTGCCCTGTGCCAGACGGTACGTAGTTAATTTGGAAGCCAGTCAGTGAGTTAATCGGTTGAACAAGCAGCTGGAACATGAAGGACTTCGCCGACAAGCTACGCGCGGTAGCCGACGGCATATCGAATGAGTGCGTTGTGGAGTTCCACACGCCTGCGGGCTGCGTGTAAGAGATGCTTTCAGGCTTCGAGTACGTTTGCCCTGTGACTTGTGACGAAACCCAGTAAAGCGTTGGGTTTTCGCTCAATGCGGGGAATGGGAATGCCGTTCCCGAACCCATTGGAGGCATGTTGGTCTTATCTGCGTACTCAGAAAACAGTAAGTCAACGTTGCTAATCTTCACTTGCGCATTGCCGCGCCGGTAGAAAACCGCAAACGCCCTGTTTGCCAAGCTGTCGTCAGGCGCTAAAGCCCCAACAACAAAACGATTGTCACCGCTAGATAACTGCGTCGGGTACACGCAAAGCATGCTTGATTGCGAAGCGTTGGAAAACACCGCGATAGGGTCGCGCAAAGCAGCGCCTAGGCCGCTTGTGTAGCCGAATCGTGACGTCGGAATGTTCATGTAAATCCGCTCACAACTAGGCTGCACAATACCGAAGCCGCCGCTTTCAATCAGGCGCAGCCAAGTGATTGTTTCGCCGTCCGTCGCAGCGGTGATGCCGCCTAAGAACTGCGTTCCCGGTGAGCCAGAAAGAAATCCGTTTTCGTAAACGGACGAATCGTCGCAAATCGGCAACGCAGACAAAGCTGTAGACAGTGGCGTGATTTGCGAGCCGTCGAATGCGACAACTTCACCGCCGCGTGTCGGGCTAATCCAATAGAGAACGTTGTTAACTTCGATGACCGAATCAGGCCATTCGCAGCCGTAGTAATCAGTCACACAGCGGATTGACCACTTTTCCGTACCACCCACGTTCTCAACGACGTACACGCCGCTTTTTTGGAAAACAACGAAGAAGTTACGCAAACGCGCGATTGCCGTTAATGGCCCGCCCGTGTCGTAAATGTCTTGGTAGTACGCTGACGTATCGATGTCTACGTCGAATTGATCGGGGTTGCCTACGCCTGAAATCATCAGGATATAGGGGGAAGCGGTAACCGTGCGCACGGAGCCTACGTAGTCAGCAACCAGACCAATGCCCGCTAAAAACTCACCAGCAACCGCAATACGCGTGAACTTCGGAGCCGTTGCAGATACATCCGCAAAGCTGCCCGTAGTGGCTTTTTGGAGCGCATCAGCGCCGTTCGCACCATAGATTCGGTCACGCCATTGGGCAAATGAGAAATTGCCGTTCGTGTACGCAACACCCCGCGAAACGTCTGTGTTGCCGGGGTACTTGATGATCTTTTTGGAGATGGTGTAAACAAGTTGCTGCGTAGATGTCGAGTCGAAATAACTCAGCCCGCGCGGCGAATAGTTCGTGTTGTCAGCGGTAACGACCTCTGGATTACTAAAGGTCATCCCAGACACGCCAAGGCCAACGGTGTAACCCGTGCGCGTAGGCATTAGGTGATTGACGAACGCGACCGTTTCCGGCGTACATGGGTCGCCGGTGTTTTGCCATGTCAGCATTTACAGCGTTCCTAAGTACGCAATCATTAGGTCGCGTTCCGGGGCGCTATGAATGCCCGTGTACCCGATGACCTCAACAACTTCGATGTTCGACCAGCCGGACGCGCCACCTTGTTTCGCGCCTATCGTGAATGACGCCGCAGCGTTTGGACTTGCAAGCGTCCCTGTATTCGTTACTCCGTTAACCGTCAAAGAAACCGCGCTAGTGGCAAATGTGAATTGTCCGCAGATGCTGCTGAACGCGCCAACACTTGCGCTTGTAGAAGCCTGAACAGAGCTGAGAGAATCGGTGTAAGCAATCGTTGGCGTTGCCGTTTTCATCGCTATCGAAGCACGCCCGATTTGGCCCGAAAACAAATAAGCGTCAGCCGTCCAAGCAATAGGCTTGACGCGCATGTACAGCGTGTAATCACCGGGGAAAACGTTCACGACGCCGCCAGTCACAACGCCCCATTGAGATGATCCGTTGAATGTGACCGACGCAGCCCCAACAGTCGGAGAGCCGTTAAGCGTCATCGTTCTGCCGTTGCTACTGCTATCTGTCCACGTTGCGCCCGATGCGCCACCTTTGCGCAGCCATATTGCAAGATTGGCGGTAACAGGCAAACCGCCGCCGCCCGTCCGCGTAGGCGTCCAAATGTTCAGGCCGAGAGAAATCATTAGTACATTGCAATGATGTTGGTGGCGGTGGTTCCCGTAGACATGACTCGCGTCACTTCACCAACCAACGTTTGACCGGCCACAACCGGCAAGGCACTGATTAGCGCTGGGCCTGTTCTTGTCCAATACGACAAGTTGCCAGCGCCGCCGATAATCAAGCCCTTACAGCCTGTGTCTAAGATTGTCGCGTCGCTAGGCGTTACAGCAACGTGCGCGGCTGGTGGATTGGTATTCATTTTTCTTCCTAGTCGTTAGGGTCAAGCCGCCCGGTAAGAGTGCGTGATTCGTACTCTCTACGCAGCGCCCTGAATGCGAGGTCAGCCGTCGATTGCGCTAGCTGCGCCGCTTGTGGGTCACGGAGCACGTTTGCGCACAAATCAGCCTTGGCCGTGTTGCGAATCAACACCTCGCCTTTATTCGTCCAAGCGTTTGTGTCTGCATCCGCAGAAAGCGCGGACAGTTCGCCGTGATAGAGCATCGTCACCGTATAGATGGCGTCTGGTGTTGGGTACAACCGCAGTGTTTCGCCGTACCAGGAGTAGTAGGTAGGCACGCCCTGCGTTTGTGGAATAGATGCGTTACGAATTGCGTATTGCGATGCGGTTAGCTCGCTCAATGTGAGTGTTGCGCCGCCGTAAGCTACGGTCATCTCGTCAATTTCGATAATCCCCGTTGGGAGTCCGTTTGACGTTGTGTAATCCGACGTGCCAGCGATGGTCGTGAGCGTGTCGGATAACTCGTTGAACAGGAAACGCCAATTCTTGAAGCCGGTAATCGCATCTTGAATCGAGTTCTTGAGTGCGGTCGTGCTATCGACGCGGCCAATCTCAGCGGCGATGCGGGTTTGCATGTCACCGTAAGTTGCCATCTTTAGCCTTCTTTGACTTCTTGAGTGTTAGCGTTTCCCGTTTCTCAACAGGGGCAGAAACGGGCGGTGTTAGCGCCCATTTCGCTCTGCGTCTACACGGGTCACGCGTAGACGACATACGCCTCTGAACCGGCTACAGTGCCGGTAATGCGGATGTACACATCTTTCGATGAGTTTTGCGGAATCACACGCGAAGTTGCGGTTTGGTTGGTATCAAACGTACCGCCCGTACCCGCGCCTAGCGTGATGGTTTCCGCTGCGTCCGAGCCGTTGATGATTCCCACGGTGAGAACGTCTCCAATACAGGGACGATCCATCGCGGCAACCAACAAAGCGGCTGTAGGCAGTACGTCAGAGCGACCAGCGCCAGCGCAATCACGTACGATGATGCCGCCGAGGATATCGGCTGCGGTGTACGTTATTGCGCCAGCGGTCGCATAAGACGCTGCATTTTGACGCGTAATCAGCTTTTCAACTACGACAAGCTGATTACGCGTTTTGTCCTGTTTTCCAGTAGGCATACCGCCTCCTAGATATTAGGGATGTAGGCGATTACAACGACACCAGCGCCCGTAGTGGGAGCGGTGCCGGTAAGCGACAGCGTGGCCGTCAGCGTGGTAGCCGAGGACACATACCACGTATTGACATCGGTAGCCGTAGCCGCCTCGTCAATAGCGACAAATGCCTTCGTGCCGAGCGCTAAGTCGGTCGCATACAAATCATCATTAGCCGTCGTGCCGATGTCAAGCACGTTAGTTGTGCCTGCGTTGAATACGGTGTTGACGAATACGCCCGAAAGCGATTGAACGATTTGCGAACCAGCAGGGATAGCGCCCAAGGTGTAAACCTTGCCTACGCCGTCCGCATAGCTGATGTTCGTGCGCAGAAAGTGAATCTGCTGAGTGTGAAATTGGCGTTCAAGACTCATGGTCAATGCTCCTAGTGTGCGACTGCGTAGGTAGGCAGAACGATGGTGCCGAAGTCCTCAGAATTGAACTGAGTTTTCTTCATGCCAAAGACCATGCCAGCCGACACGCCGAGTTGGTTTTCGTAGTCAAAGAGTTCTTCAACCCATGACATGTTTTCGCCGCCGACGGAGTCACGGCCATAAGCAATGACGCCTGCCTGAGCACCACAGAACACAGCGCGACGAGCGGTAGAAACCGCAGCCCCCGTGGAACTGTTGACGCCGTTAGTCACGCGCGAGTTTGCGAACAGAATCACGCCGTTGTATTCACCGAGCGCGCCGTTGTAGATTGGGTTGTCTGCGACTTTCCCGCCCTGCATTGCCGTTTTGGTGATGTCGAGCCATTGGCCTTCGCTGGTGTTTGTGCGCATGTCGTACACCTGATAAGGGTGCAAGAACATGACGTACTTCTCTTTGCCGTTCACACGAATCGGGCGCACGGTAGGCGAAATGGTTTGAGCCGCTTCCACGCATGCGTCGATAAGGTTCAGGTTAAAGGTGTTGGTTGACGTCAACGATTGATCGTTAGCAACACCGCCAGCGCGTTTAATGCGGTTGGTAGTAGCTGCGATTGTTGCGACGTTGCCTGTGTAGCGCGTGTCCGTTTGCACGGTGTTGCCGCACAATTGGTTGAAGAACGCGGTATCCAGACGGTTAGCCCACCAGTCTTTCAGGCCGGACATTGCTTCGTCACGGACGCTAAAAGGAACGCGCTGTTCGGACATCTTCCCTGCGCTGCGTACTGCGTGGCGCAATTGGTTGATGGTTACCGAATCGCTGTAAGTGGTAAGGCTTTCTTCGTTACCTTCGAGCGTGCCATCTTCAAGCACGCCATCACCAGACAGTTGCATGCGCAAACCGAATGTGATTTTGTCGCCAGCGCCTTTGCTGGTTTCGTCTTTGACTTGAATCAGCGATGAGGCCGATTTGCCGATGAATTGTTGGTAAGAGGTTTCTTTGAGCGCGTCAACGAAGAGCTTTTTGCTCCACAGTTTGACGGCAAGGGCGTCGTTGACGCCATAGGATGTGGTTGCCATGAGGACTCCAAAAAATAAAGGGATTGATTGCGAGCCGTATCGCTGTGGCTCTTGCGTTCAGTCCGCTGTTTTTCGTGAGTCGGTCACGCAGTAAGTAGCCCCGTTAACTGAGGGGCACCAGAGATTTAGCGGGATTCGGCCTTAGCCAGCTACTTTTTCCCAGCCGTGCTTATTCACGTAAGCGTCGAACTCTTCGTTCGACATCTTGGCAAGTACATCAATCGACAAATTGCCGCCTTTTGCACTGCCGCCGCTTAGAGATTTGGAAGCCTCTAAGCCCTTTTGCGTTGTCTGTAGCTTCTGTTCCGGCGTGGCTTGCGCCGCCTTTGGTTGATAGCCTAGAGACTTCGCGTATTCGTACCCAACTTGCGCCGGGTTGCCGCCTTGTCGCGCAACGTTCGCGGCTAGTTGCGCCGCCTCCATTTGCACGTTGTTCGTAGCTGATGCCTCGTCGAATCCGAGCATCATAAGCTGCTTAACGCGGTTCTGCTTTGCAAAGTTGATAGCCTCGAAATAATCAGGCGTCTTTGTTGCAAACTCTTGTTCGTGCGTAACGACGTGCTGCGTAAACGCTTGCTCTTGCCAGGCTCGCTGTGCCATTTGCTCGCGTCGTTGCTCTTCTTGGCGAAGGTTTCGCAACTCTTGCTGCGTCGCTTCGTTCTGCATCGCCAAATAGCGAACAGGGTCATCTTCGTATGTAACCTGCGGCGCTTTTGGTTGGTTGGCTTGCGCCAGTTGCGCCAATCGCTGCTCTAGGATTGCGTCACGTTGAGCGCGCTCCATTCGGTCGCGTTGTAGCTCTTGCTGGATTTCCTTGCGCCGTTGCCGCTCTTCGTGCAACGCGTCGTAAGGAACCATCTTCTGCGGCTGTTCAGCCGGTTGTTCTGGCTCTGTTTCTGCCGCTGGTGTTTCTACCTCTGGTGCGGTCAGTCCGGGAATCTCGCTCTCGGGAGCGTCAGCCGTAGTTTCGCCTACTGGCAGTGCGTCAGTATCAGACATGGTGTTTCCTTGTAATGCCGCGTCGCCCGAAGGCTCACGCCGTGCGGCTTAGGCGCTACTGGATCGGTTGACCCGAATACTTTGGCGCGCGCGCTGCTCTGATTTGTTCCATCAGTACGTCAGCGCGCAATTGAGCGTCCTGCGTGACAAGTTCGGTCTGTTGATCGACTTGACCGCGCATCTGCTCTTGAATGATTTGGCCTTGCGTGCGCATCCGTTCTTGCGTAATGTCGGATTGCGCCTTCATCTGAACTTCTTGCAAACGGCCTTGCTGCTTCATCTGCTCCATCTGCATCAACTGATTAAGTTGCATCTGGAGTTTCTGCATGTCGCCTTGCATCTTCATCTGCGCTTGCTGCATATCAGCCTGCGCTTTCATCTGAATTGGGTTAGGCGGTGGATTGGTTTTTGCCTCTTGCATCTGTTTCTGCATCGCGGCAATGAACGACTCAGGAAGCGGCAAGTATTTGAGCGTGTCCGGTGGTGGCTGAATGCCAGCAGCCTGCAACAGCGGGAACATTTCTTTGAGCACAACGAATGTGCGCTCTTTGTTGTTCGGCGATGTTGGGGCTTCGTCAACGATAACGTCATAAGTCATCGTCGAGTCATCACGTAGCAACGGGATGTACTGCTCGCCACCGTCTTTTCCGACAACACGGATTAAGCGGCCATCAGAAATGAAGTTTTGGATGAAGTCAGCCAACACACGGCCTTGTGCCTTGCGGTAACGACGCAACGAGTCAAACAGTGGCGCGAGAATGGTGAGCGTTGCTTGTTTGCGCTGCGCCTCAAGGTAACCCGCTTGCTCGCGGCTAACCATGCCTAATGTTTCAAGGTTCACACCAGACACAGCATCAAGCGAGTTGACCGAGAAATCCATTAGGTTCTGCATACCCATTGGATATTCAGGAGTAGGCTTAGGTTGCACCTTGCCAGCGCTCAACGCACCTTCGTTGAACTCAACAACAGAGGCAGTCTCAGACCATTGTTTCTCAAGCGCACGCGGATTCTTTGCCGCGCCCTCTTCAATCATCAAGCCGCCTTTAGCGCCTGAACGAATGATGAATTCGATTTGCGAGAAGGTCTTGTTGCTGAACTTCTGCGGATCAACCATCGCACGGACAACGCCGTACCATGTCTTATTGTTGCGATCACGCATGCCTGTTACGGCTTGAAACGTGAAATCCTTCTGACTTGGCGCTAATCCGCTTTCAAGCTCAACCTTGTTGCACATAAACGCGCGTTTGTAGACGCGTTTTGTCATTTTCGCGCTGCGTACTGGTTGCCCCAGCGCGGCCATGCGTTCAGATACTACTGAGAATTCCTCTTCGCCAAGTTCTTGCAACTGCCCTGTTACGGGGTCAAGCACCTTATAGAAGCATTCTGAGTCGTACCACTGATAGTGCAGCACTTCCATCTCTGCATTGTCGTTACGGAACGCGTCACCCTTGTAAGCGTCGTTCGGATTGACAATCTTTACGTCAGTGTCATCAAGGTTTGACGAATCGATGTCCGTGCTAGCGATTAGCTCGCTTTCTTTGTCCGGCCAACGATCAATAACCTCGTCGCGCGTCATCTTGGCTACGTGAATCTGCCACTTGCGATCACTCAGATTGCGCTTAGACGAGGCCGAATCCCAATGCATTGACAACGGATCCACACGATCAATGCAAACCTTGCCTTCAGGGTCTTGCTCGTAATCCATGCGGGTTTCAGTCCAACCCATGCCGCATACGATAGTGTCGAAGAACGCGTCTGACTCCTCATCTTCTGCGTCGCATTGGTCGCGCGCCCACTCTGCCGCGTTGGTCAACAGTTCGTTAACGCCAGCAGCGCCCAAATTACGGGGCATGTAGCGCACTTCCTGACGTTGGCCTATCTCATTGCCAGCAATCGAGTTAACGACGCGTGCAATGCGGTTAAAGACGATAGGAAGGCGCTTCTTCTCGCGGAAATCTGCAAGCTCCTCGTCAGTCCACTGATTGCCAGCGACCATATCAAAGCAAAGGCGGGCACTTTTCTGCCATTCGCCGTGCTCGTCTTGGCTTTTCTTTAGGCGTGCGTATGCCTCTTCGACAATATCTAGATCGTCGTCTGGCTTCTCTACATCGCCCATGAGCTTGTGTTTCTTTCCTTCTTGTAACGGTCGTATCGCTGCGGCTCCTCTGGAATCTGAGGCCACACCAACGGTAAATCAGGCTCGGCTATCCGTGACAGTGCGTCCATCATGTCGTCATGACGGGCTACCGGGAAGCTGAGTAGTTCTTGTTCGATGAAGTCGCTTACAAGGTCGTGCGTTTTTCCTTCTACGTCGGTCTTGTGTAGCGTGTCGGGCATGTAGAACTTACGTCCCTCAAAGATCGGAACCAATCGCTTAATGCGGTCGTTCTTTGCTGTCTGTCCGGCGACTTCTGTAATCTCGAAGCGGTAGTTTTCATGGCCTTGCACGGTCTTGATGTACTGCACGTCTGCCATGAGTCCGTAACGCTCGTATCTAACCTGTCTCGGCTTCCACTTACGATGAAGCCGCATCACGATGTCACCACGCTGCGTTAGGTTCAACCTATCGCGCACCATGTCAACTACGTAATAGTTGCCGTCACTGTTCAGCGCGACAATCCAAATTGATGTGTAATCGCTCGTTTTCCGCTTTTCGTTTGCGGCATCAACAAGCATGTACACGTTGCAGCCCTTAACGATGTCGGCTGGCGTCTCGCTGTAGAACTGCACCCACTCACGCCTAAAAGCGCCGCCGCCATCAGGAACGGGGTTCTGTTGATACAGCGCAGACCAATCGCGGGCACCAATGACAGACTTAATCGCGTCTAGGCGTTCTAGTCCGTACCACTCAGGCCACAGCGCAACACCTTCATTGACAGCAGGCAGCGAGACTACATCCCACTGTTCTCCGTCTTTCTTGGCTTCGTCTAGCAACCAACCCGATAGGTCATCTTCATGCCATCGGGTCTGGATGATGACAATCGCGCCGCCCGGCATCAAACGCGTGTAGGCGGTACTTGTGTACCAATCCTTCACCCGTTTGCGCTTAATGTCGCTGTCTGCTTCCTCACGATCCTTCACTGGATCGTCAATCAGGAATACGTCAGCACCACGGCCTGTAATCGCCGTACCCACACCAGCAGCCACATACGAGCCACCCTTGTTTGTGTGCCACCTGTCCGCAGCCTGAGAGTCAGCACTTAGGCTTACGTCGCCAAAGACCGCCCTGTATTCAGGTGAGCCAACGATGTTTCTCACTTCGCGGCCAAAGTCACCAGCTAGGTCGCTGTTGTAGCTTGCCGCAATAATCTGTTTGTTCGGGTTGCGCCCTAGGTACCAACTTGGAAAGCTACGGCTTGCAAGCTCGCTCTTTCCATGGCGCGGCGGCATGAAGATCATCAGCCGCTTAATCTCTCCACGCTCTACCGCTTCTAGCTTGTCAGCAATCAGGCTGTGATGCGCTGCGGCTTGGTAGTTAGTGTTGCGGTATTTCGTGAACGCTAGGAGGCCAGTTCTTGCCTTGCGTCTTGCCAGCAGTTCTGCGGCTGCTTCTTGCGGGCTTATTTCGCTCATGTAGCAAAACCACAAGCGTTAATGTAGTGATTCCCCGTGTTTTTCCGCATTTGTTGCAACTTTCGTAGCAGAACTACGGGAACTGGCAAGTGTTGCAAGCTCATCGTCGCTCATTTCTGCGGCTGTACGGATGATTTCTAAGGTCTGACTCACATCAACAGTGACATTTGGCTTACCGTCTAAGCGGTTGCCTAACTCCATAATGCTGTCTTTGTCGCCCTCTAGCGCCTTATCGACAACCTTCCTAGCAATAGCCTTCAATGCTTGACCACGCTGGATGCTTGCCGTCTCGTAGTTAGCGAGCGCATACCGTAAAGAGTCCACCCAATCAGAACCTTTATTCTTGTTCTTGTTTCCTATTGGCGCGGCCATGTTGTTTTCTTACTAACCTTTTGATTTATCCGGGTAAATTAGCACTTACCTTTGCCCTTTGGTGGCATTGGTTTCTTAGCTGGAGTCTTTGCTTTTGCCATGATGTGCCCTGAAAAAGAAAAAGCCCGCCTAAGCGAGCCTTGTTGAATTGGGTGCGACGCCGGGACATTTCCGGCTTGTTGTTCATATTTCCTTTGTACAAAGGCCGCGCTATCAGCCCATGCACGGGCTGGAACAACACCGAGCGGTATAGCGCGCATCGTCACTGCGCTTTGGTCGCTTCCTACCACTCGTGAGAATGTTAGGAGTGGAATGCAATCATGGGGGGGTGTTGTGATTGCACTCTACAGTTGGGGGTGCGTCTGCGGGTTGAGTAAGGAGGGTGACTCTGTTTGTCCTGCGCGCACTGCCCCGCACGAATTGTCACGCGTACATACGGCAAAAGCAACCGTTTTGCACACCATAACTAAACGCGGTCAACAATGACAATTATTGGCGTCATCTTGACTGCCACCACTGGCGAAACGTCCGGCGTGTGCGTTGCCGCGTATGCGTAGCCGTTGCCGTGGCGCTTCTGCTTTAGCGTCACACCCACAAGGTTATCGATAGCCCGCGAGACTGCCCGCTTCTCACGTTTCAGCGTTATCGTGAGCGCGCCGATTGTGTAAAACTTTTGGTCACCCGCTAAGTGCGTGACTATTTCTGTTGCGATTGTCATAGCCCCATAACCCTTGCCACAAATAGCTGTTGCGATTCCTTTTGCGCCCCTTGGCGGTCTCCGAAATACCACCCTAGGATGTGCTTCCGGCTTACTCGTTCAAACGCCTTGTAGACCGTTTCTACGCGGTTGTAATCGTCCCTGATTTCTTCCGGCGTTGATTTTGGATCCTCGCTTTCCCAAATCTGCGGGCTTCGATAACGACACTCCAAACCGATAGCCTTAATCTCGGCTGGTGCTGGGTTGCCATATCCCGGCTCATCAGGCGCGCCGAATAGCGCGTAATGACGCCAATGCGATATTGCTTTATGGGCTTCGGGTTCGGTCATTTACGCCCCTCTCAATAAATTGCGAATCGTCACGTTCAGCGCGTCGTTTTCGTTCATGTGCTTGACGTTCCACATGCGCCGCTGCCCGTGGTAGCCGTTTAAGCTGCCTTGGTGGCAGTCTTTGCAGAGGGCCACGACGGTAAAGTGGTTCTGTTGCTCTGTGTGGTGCGCATCTGAGGGGCCGGGTTGCTCGCATACCGAACACGGGAGTTCTTTCACCCGCGCTAGGTGAGCGCTTTCAAATGCGGTTATGGCTTTGTGGTTTTTGCTACGCATGTTTATTTTTTCGGTGTACAGCATCTATGTCGCAAGGCTCGCATTCAGCGACCAATTGATGCGCTGTTTTTTTGCCTTCAAGGCGATACTTCCAGTGCTCTAGAAATTGCCTGTATTCGCGTGAAGCTTGATACGCCGCGCGCAAATCGTTATGGTTTCGCTTACTCACTCGCTCAACTCCACGCCGTTATCCGCGCACCATGCCTGCGTAAACGAGATTAACGAGCCGTAGCGTTCTTTTGTCAGCGCCCGCGTCTGAATGCCTAGCTGCACGATTCCGGCGCTGTCTAAGGCTGGAATAACACGAGCGCTAGGGCTTTCTGAATCGTTGCGACTCCACAAATCGACGATTAGCCGTTTCCAACTGTCAACGTCCCACTTACTGCCGATGTGTTGCGCCTGCTCTGCTATTTCTCCGAGCATCGCGTGAAACTTGGCTTCTTGGTCGCGCGTCTTGATCGGTTGACCGACTGCCACACTGAACGGACGCGGCATGCTCGCCATGCTTGCGTAGACTGCCCGAAGGTGAATCTCGTTTTCGACGTTGCGGCGAATCATCGAACCCCCAAATTAATAAAAGCCCACCGCTTTTTCATCTCTTCTGTTTTTTTGCGCGCTGCTTCCACATCAAACACGTCTGGCATAGTGCGCACTGAGTCATCCATCTTGCGTTGCGCTTCAATAGACTGTTCCCAGTATTGAAGCTTCTGTTTTTGCAGCCGCATATGGCGACGCCTCAAAATGCCATCCTTAAATTCTTTTGGCGTCATCACTTCACCCATTTCGATGGTTTCAGCGCCTTCATAAACTCAACGCTGTCCGCTATGCGCTTTTGCTCTGCTTCCGCGCGTTTTTTATCGGTGAAAACGTCTAGGCGTTTCGGTTGTGGCTTTTTCATAGCATCGCCCTTTTATCTGCGCGGTGGTCGTGGTTCCGCTTGTACAGTCGCAAGTCGAGCAATTCCCGCTCTTGCAGCAATATCGTGCGCTGGTGGTCTTTACAAATGGCTTTGTAGTCCCGCGCATCGCGTCGCCATGACAGCGCGCGCCATACGATTAGGGCGAGAATCAACAGGACGAAAAACAGTTCAGGAAGCCCCATTACTCGCCATCCCCTTCGCCGTGATGCCGCATGTATTCGCCACACACCGCCTTAGCTGGTTTCAGGTAGCCGGTCGATTGCCGCCGGTAGCACGTAAGTTCAAGCATCGTCACTCCTTGTTCAATCGGTTTTTCGGCCAGCGCCGAGTATTCGCAGCCTGCGCAGTTCATTGAGCACTTCCGCGCGCGTTGGTGCGCCCTTTTGCATCCTGATTACTTCCAGAATTCCCTCTTGGTGCGCTTGCTTCGCTTGTCCGTTTGGAACGTTTGCGAGCAATTGGGCGCAGCAGGTAACACACTTCAGATCGGTTGGTTTGTGGGTGCATGTCATCGCCCCTTCCAAGCCACACACGAAAAATCAGGCTTTACAGGCGAAATCTTGCTGGTGAACTGCTCTTTGATTGCGCAGTAGCGTTGCCCGCCTGCGTCAGTTCGTGAGCGAGCGCAATTCTTACAATGCCCGCGTTCTGATGGTTTTCCCGCTGCGTCCGTAAAGTGCTTCATTGCAAACGACTACCCTTCAAGTTTTTGCGAACGTCAGCGAAGAACGACGCCGGGGGAACTGATCGCTCTACTTGCTTCTGCGGCTGTTGATAAGTCGCAAACGATGCGTGTGTCGGTATGACTTTCTTCGCTTCGGGGAACAACCCGCGGTAGCCCTTGAGCATGGAATAGTCAATGACATCTTCCGGCTTATGCCCGGCCATTTCGTATTCAGCAAGGTTTCGCAGCGCGAGCTTTTCAACTCGCTCATTACACGGCCATTTCTGTTTCTTGCGCCATGCAATCCAGCAATCCCATGCTTCGCGCGCTTCTGCGCTGTAGTGGTCAGGTAGGTTCATAGCTCCACCAACATATAACCGGGTTTCTCGGCGCCGTAGACGCGCTCCACGGTGATTGGGTTAAATCTTTCGTCATTGACGCGCAACGCATCGGCCATACCATCTAGCGCCGCTTTGCTTGCCGCTAGCAGGTTGTCAGCGTCGCGCTTGCGGTTTCCGGGTAAATGGTAGGTTATCTTCAAGTGCGCTCTAAATCTCCAAGCGCGCGCATCTAAATTTGACGCCAAATACTCTAACGTCAAAGCATGCGCTTGTTCGCGCTCTAGTTTCTTCGCCTTTGAAGTTACCGCCCAATGGTTTCGCTTGTTGGGGCTTAGCGACGACGGAGGGAGAGGGAGCGCTAGCTTCATCCGTGCCACCGCCGATAGAAAACCTTGTGCAATTCCCTACGCTGCCCGCGAATCTGGTTCGCTTCACGCAGCTTGCGAATGCCACGGTCGAATTGCGAGCGCGTGAGCTTTAGCTGTTCCCGTAACTCGTCAGCCGTTACGCCGACTTCATCATCGGGGATTGCTTTTAGGATTGCCGTCTGTATCAGGTACAGGTCACAGCGTCCGGCGTCTGGTGCTGTCCACGGTCTAGCGTTGCGTAAGTTGTGCAAATGCTCGTTTATCAGGTGACGGGCGTGTTCCATCTATGCCGCCTTGCCCGTGATGCGGTACGTCTTGGCGCGTTGAATCGTCGGATGCTTCCTGCGCTCTACCGTGTAGCCCATGCTTTCCAAATCTGACAATCGCCTATGCAATGACTGCACGCGCAAATGGTCAAACGCGATGCCGGTATCGAACCAGCGGTTTTTGAACGTCGCAATTATTGCGGCGCATTGGCTTTTTGTGCTCATGCTGCCTTCCTTTCTTTTTTCAGCTTCATGTAGCGGTCGTAGGCGGCGCTTTTTGGCTGCGTCAACCCCAAACCTTTACACCACCAGTCATTGCGAAGCAAAACCTTACACAGACGCCTCCAGCTAGGCACCCAATACGAGTTTTCTAACTCTCGTGGCGCGCTGTCTGGGATTCCTGCTCTGTATCCTCGCTTATGCCATCCAACAAGCCACTCGCGGAAGCGAATCGTGTAATGCTTCCGCGTTACTTCCGGCATTGTTTGCAACAACAGATTACAAAAACTGCGCCACGTATGGCCCGGCGGAAGCGTGATCTTGTTATAGCCGTTAACGTTTCCGGTTTCGTCGATATAGAGCGCGCCTGAATTTGCGCCGTTCACGCGCGCAACGAGTTTCCCCCATGTCTCAGGCTCAATCAAGTGATACAGCCACAAGCCGCGCCGCTGATCGTCGCTGTATGGCTGGCAAAGCCGCATTTGCGACAACGATACTCCAGCAAGGTGCATGCGGTCGTACACCTCGTTATGCGGTTTGTCAGGGAACGCAGCGTGGAACTTCCAGATGTCAGTCACGTTCCAGTCGTAAATCGGGTAAACGTTGTAAACATCATCAACGATCTTCGTTGTCCACAGTTTGCCGAAATGCGTCTCTTTTTTCTTTGACGCAATCGTCCTGAACCGGTTCAGACTCTCATCTGCGCGGATACCAATGAACGCAGCGGTTGATCGGCCCTTTGCATACCAGACAGCAAAAAGTTCAATGAATTCTTCAAACTCCATTTTTGGCTCGAAGAAATCAAAGTACGAGCAATCAGAAATCACGCCTTTGCCTTTTGGCATTGAGCGCACCCAATCCTCCTTACGGTCAGCGTCCCATGCGCACCATACGGGCTGATAGTTGCTAACCGCATTACGCAACTTCAACGGCAAACAGACCCAGTACAAATCCATGTGATCTGCGTACATGCGAAACATATCTTCCGCGTGCTTAATGGTTAACGAGTATTGCGCCTCTAAATCAATCAGCAACACGCCAACCTTGCGGTTTCTTCGCTTCGCCTCTTCCATCACAAGGTGAAGCATCACACTTGAATCTTTGCCCGCACTGAACGAAACGTACAGTGCTTCAAAATGATCAAACGCATACCGAACCCGAGAGCGCGCGGCCTCAAGCACATTAACGCCAATTGGTTTTTTAGCGCTCATCAGTAAAGCTCCGCTTTCGTGCGACCACCAGCGGAATCAAAATCCACAACCGCCCGACCATTAGCAACAAGCCAATAATTCAACGCCTCTAAAGCCAAGCCGTCGGCTGCATTCTTCCGCTCTTCGTCCAGCATGTTGTAGCCACCGCGACAGCACGAAGGGATGCCCAACGCAAGCGCAACAGACGCCTGTCCTAGCCACGCTATGCGGTTCATTCGGTCGTTTGTTAAGTAGTGTTCACACGAGAACTTCCACTCGTTAACGACGCGAGTCAGCGCGGCAGAAAACGCAGAAGAATCCGCAAGGAATTTTGCATAAGCAAGCTCACCCTCTTCTACGGTCATTCCTTTAGGGCGCTCCTGATAAAAACCAGCTTTGTAGCACTCCCACTTTTCCCATGTGTGATAGATGCGGCCTTTATCGTCTGGCACGTAGTCTGCGATTACGTCATCTATGCCGCTGAATTCAGCATCTCCGCTTACTTCCCATGCCTCGCTAAATCCTGCGTCCTTGAAGGTGTCGGCTAAGCCCGTTATTTGGCACAGACGCAACACCTCATCAGCATCCATGCCCAAATTCTTAGCGATCTTTTCATCAGACCAATTGCGGCGCTTCAGTTCGATAACGATGTCTGACATCGCTTCAACCTTGTGTTTGCCACGCGCGCGGTTGTGCCGAATCGTCGAAGCAATGCGATCTTCTTTGCCCTTTTGGCTTGAGCGAATCTCTACAACTGGAAGATAACCATGAACACGCGATTGAATCTCAGTGCATTCTTTTCCTACGCGGTGCCGGTGGAATCCGTCGATAACCTCACGGCCTCCAGCGTCATCAGACATTGACACAATAGGTTGTGTGTAGCCGTCAGCAGAAATAGAGAGTCTTAGCAACTCCATCTCAGGCGGCGCAACGCTGTTTGGGTTGTAGTCGTTGGCGTGTACCGTTCCAGCCTTAACCCAGCGAACAAAATCAACAGGCTCGCTATTAAACGGACTTTGTGTGTGAATGGCTTCACGCAATGCGTTGATGCTCTCGACAAGTTGATCACCCTCGCTTTGCGAAAGCAGCGCGCGAATTTGCGACAGAACGGAATCAAGCATAGTAGCTCCGACATTCAAGGCGAACATATCCAGCGTTTGCGTAAAACCGCAGCGCGTCCGATGCTTCATCGCTTGATTCGTAAGGCTTGCTAATGCATTTTCTTTTTGCATTCTTTCCAGCCAGCAGCGCGGCTTCGTGATCGACATCGCGCACCCCATAAACAGACCACAACAATTTACGCTTCATAAAAATGCCCTCCAAGGCGGTTGATAATCTTTTTGAAGAACTCGCCAGCCGGAGAGAAACCAGCAAGCCCTTCAAAAAACGCATTCGTTGGAATGCGAACGCGCGCCCGTGACGCGCGAGCCGAGGGGAGGCGGCTATGTATCTGGGTCGATAAACGTGATGACCAGCAAGATTGCGGCCACGCACATTAGGACGATCATCCAGTCGAGAGGGGTAATCAAAATACGTCCGGCCTGAGTTGGTTAGGGGTAACGGTCACGCCTTTAATCTTGCACAGCTTCACCGCCCATTTGACGGGGATTTCACGAGACTGCCAGTTATAGACCGTGCTGGTGTACGGAAACTTAAATTGCTTTGCGATTGCCGCAGCGCCGCCCGCATCCTTAATGGCTTGCGCTAGACAGTCTTTTGGGGATTTCTTTTTCATGCCGCTATTACAGCACGTCACACGCCGTATGTCAACACATTTCGTGCTATGCGTCGATTTTTAGCTGCGCGTCTTGTTCTGCAACAAACATGTTGTTTTGCAGATTGTTCACAATTTGCTCTAGATTCGCTGCCGTGATGCCTGAGTCAACGGGGAAATCCAGATACGTGAATCCTTTCCCGACGGTCGCAACAGCCATCTCTAAGACGAGCCGTTCTAGCGAACCTTTTACTGGTGTAAGCATGGAGTCAACGCCTTTCACTTTGAAGCGACGAACGCAATCGGGGTCGCAATACCCGTCAACCCTACATCGCATCCAATCGACAGGATGAAACTTGCATTTACAGGTCTTACATACAGAAGGATAGAAGGTCTTAATCATTAGCTTTCCGAAAGAAACCAAGAAACCGAAACCCCAAATCCCCCCAAACCCCCCTTAATGATAAGAAGGGTTTCCCTGTCGATTCAGGAAAATTCGTAAGAAAAGAAGAAAGAAAGATTCAACGTTCAGCGAGCGCTCAATCTTTCTCTCTCCGCACGTACCATACAAACGCAAAAAAGCCACTTGGGAACGATTCCGACCGGGCTAGCGGCGCGCTCTGTTAGAGCTGGAATCGTTTACAAGTGGCTTTCGTCTCATTCATTCTAGCCAATGAACATACGTAATGTATACGATTGTTGTTTGCGCGTCAACTGCGGCGCGATTCCGGCACCAACCGAAAAATAAATGAGTTATTTGCACGAAATGTGTTGACACGCGGAATGTTATCCACTAGCATTTACTTACTGCCTCAAAACACCGAGGCACCGCAAGCAGAGTCCCTTAGAGCGAAGGCGCAGTAACAAGGGAGTAAGGGGTTAGCGGCCCGCTCTGTGTCGAAAAGCCTTATGCCTTTTGGCTCGGCGAAGTAAGCGGCGGTAGGTAGTAGCGAATCAATCAATTAGGAGAAACAAGTGAGCACAAAGCAAATTATTGAAGTTGGCGGCGTCAAACTGGAAGTTGACATGCGTTACGCAAAGCGCGTCGAAGAACTGCAAATCGGGTCGCGCGTTAAATGCCTCGTCAAAGAGTACAGCGACACCGCCGTTTATCCGGGCGTTGTCATCGGGTTTGACCCGTTCCCTAGCAAACCGACGATCAACGTCTGCTATGTCAAGACTGATTACAGTGGCGCAAATCTCACGTTCAAAGCCGTGAACGTAGACACCAAAGATTTTGAAATCGTCGGTGACGTTGATAACAACTCGCTTGACGTTGACAAAGAAATCACGACAAGACAAAACGAGCTTGATGCTTCTCGCGCTAAGAAGGCGTTTTTTGAAGAAAAGTTTGCCTTGTACTTCACCGACTTTTTGGCAAAAGAAACAGCCTAGCGCGGCTTTAGTGACTTGGGTAGCAGGGTAGTGAAACAGTGTGTTTTGTGGAGTGGCGAGCGTAGCGGTAACTATGTGCCGATTTGGGTTGTTGATACCTACCGTTGTCGGTTGTACGTGGCAACAGGTCGAAAAGCAGCATAGCCGGTACCCAATCCGGCCCACTCTCCAAAACACACTTAACCAACCAATAGGAGATACAGAGATGGACTTAGGCGCATTCATGCAACTTGTTTCGGCGATGGACGGAAACCGCGATTCTGGCGCGCTAGTTCCGGCGTCTGACGCTCAAGACTTCCGCGACGGCGCTCGCTACATACCCAGCGAAGTAACGCTAGCCCGTCGCAATGGCGAGCGCGTGACGTTTGACCGAGACGCGCACAAATGGACGATGCCAGACGGAACGGTGCTTGGCGGCAATAAGCATTGGTAGCAACAAGTAACCAGAGTTTGGTTACTGGTGCGCACTCCGTATGTGCACCAGCAAGCGAATTCAAAGAGAAAACCATGCAGACAAAAGAGCAAGTAGAAAAAGCGTTTCGTGAAGAGCTTCAAGCGCTTTTGGATAAGTACCGCGCAGAGCTTTCCGCTAAAGACGAGTTCATCGGATACGCAGAGTGCGGCGAGGATGTGCGCATGACAGTAACGATACAAGCCGAATTTGATGCAGACCATAACTGCGTCAGGGAATGGACAGAAATCGACTTAGGGTCGTTTCTTTCCGGCGTCTAGTAGCGAATTCAATAGGGAGAGCGAAATGCTTGACTCAGTAGTAATCGACACGAACGCTTACGAGCGCCGCCAAGACGAGCAAGAGGCAGACGGCCAGACGCGCGACGAACTGCGCGCAGAGCACGTCAAAGAACACCTTGAGACGTGGCGCGAAGATGCGTCGTATCTCTGCATGAAGCTCGCGCGCTGCGACGGTGCCGATAACGAATGCGGCGATGTGTTGGTGGCGATGCAAGACCTTGCGAAGTGCGTGAAGTTTTCGCCCGAATGGTTGCGCGCTGCGGTCGCATTTACTGACGGCGTACAGAAATACGCAGAACAGCTAGCTAAGGAGGCATATCCAGAATGAATACGAAGTTCACAAAAGGCCCGTGGCGCGCCGAGCAAACCATAGAACGCGATGATGTGTTTTTAGATATTTGCGCAGAAGATTCACCGGTAGTTTCTGACATTGGCGTCAATGGAGCAACAGAAGAACAACGTCTAGCCAACGCCGCACTAATAGCCAGTGCGCCGGAACTGTACGGGGCGCTAGAGCAAATCGCAGCGCTGTATATCGACGATAGGTCAAGCGCTATGCACAAAGCTCTTTGCATTGCGAATAAGGCACTCAAAAAAGCACGGGGCGAAGCATGACCACCGACGAAGCACTTTTAGCAGCGGGCCGCGAGCTTGAGGCGATTCTTGAAATGTTGAAGGAGTATGGCGAATGAAGTACATCAATACAGCAATGGCTATCGAAGCCTTGCGAAAAGGGCTTGATGTGTGGATGTGGCACCCCAGCGTAAAAGCGTGGACTGAGTCAACCCTTTCTAATCTGACGTATAGCCCAAACACAGACAACCACTTCGCAATCGGTGAAATGCCCACGTCCCCGCCGCGCAAGATGATTGAAATCGACGGGGTTGTGATGCCTGCGCCGATTATGCGCGAGGAAGAATTGCCGGAAACTGTAGGAATTTTATTTTCTGATGGCTGCGTATGTACGCTAAAGCGCGATACTTTTTCAGCGCGCGCTAGAGCGGCAAAAAACGGAAACGTATTCGCCACCGAAGCCGACGCAATAGCAGCGCGAGACGCCCGCAAGCTGATTCTTGAGCGGGCGTTGGAGCGGGCGAAATGAACTACCGCGACCAACTCGCCAACATGCGCGGCGCTGATACCGAATACGCCGAGCTAATAGAAGGCCGCTACGCGCGAACAGCGCGCGAAGCTGGCATTGTGATGATAGAACCCGACGGAACGCCTAGCGTTGATTCTGTTGCGGTTGTGTGCGCTGTTATTGCGGTTGCGTTTGTTCTGGCTGTGGTGCTGCGATGAGCGAGAACGAATACACACATGACGGAGTTGTGTATGAAGCGCGAAATAGCTTTAAGTTTTCAGGCTGTTCAGGGTGCGCCCACGAATCAACGCATTCAACATCAGGGCCAACAGAAGGATGCAAAAGCTCTATCGAATGTCGAGGGCGATTGCGCAATGACGGTCGCAATATTATCTGGGTAGTCAAGAAATGACCGACCGCCTAACCACCTTCGCCCTACTGCTCGCCATATCCATGACGCCAGCAGTAACGGCGAATCAATCAATCACATGGTCGCCAGAGTGCCGGACTCCGATTCTGCGCGTGGCGATGACTTTTGACGAGGCTAAGGGGTATTGCAAATGAGCACTAAAGATGATGGCGGGCCAGCGTTTCCGGTAATTGGCGAGGCTGGCGGCATGTCGCTACGTGATTACTTTGCGGCGAAGGCAATGCAAGGGTTTGCAGCAGCCGGGGCCGACGAATGTCCTAGCGCTGAAGACCTAGCGCATGACGCTTACACATTGGCAGACGCGATGCTGCGGGAGCGTGCGAAATGAGTAAGCGCTATTTGTGGGTAGTGGAACGCAAGGACGGCGACGAGTGGGTTCCGGTTCCGCATCTCGTATCCAGCAGTGAGAACAAGGCTTACATAGTCAGAGACGCAATGCGCGCCATGTATGCATTGCGCGAGTACCGCGTCAAGAAGTACACACCGGCAGAGTGACCGGACATTTTTGAAAGAGAAATATGAGCACAGCAGTAGCAACACACAACGAAGATAGCTTGATTGAGGTTCTAGGCTCCAGCCTGTACCCAACAGCTAGCGCGAACAGCATCAAACTCGTTTTGAGCTATTGCCGCGCCGCCGGTCTTGACCCGATGCAGAAGCCCGTTCATATCGTGCCGATGTGGAACGGTAAATTGAAGTGCATGCAAGACGTCATCATGCCAGGAATCGGTCTGTATCGAACCAGCGCGAACCGCACCGGACAGTTCGCCGGAATGAGCGAGCCGGAATTCGGGCCAACGATTGAGCAAACGCTGGACAAGCAGAAATTCAGCTTTCCTGAGTGGTGCAAGATTACCGTGCGCCGCCAGCTTGCGAGCGGACATATCGGCGAGTTCACGGCGATTGAATATTGGCTTGAGAACTACGCAGTAAAAGGCGGTCAAGAAAAGTCTGTAGCACCTAACGCTATGTGGGCTAAACGGCCTCGTGGACAGCTTGCGAAGTGCGCACAAGCGCAAGCCCTACGCGCCGCGTTCCCTGAGCTTGGCGCGCTTCCTACCGCCGAAGAAATGGAAGGCAAAGCGATTGAAGGCGAGTTTCGCGAAACGACCGGCAGCACAAGCGTTGCGGGTCAGGAATTCGAGAAGACAGACGCCGACACTCAGGACATGCTCAACCGCGAAGCCGCGCCAATTCTGACGCTATTCGAGACCGACCAGCGCGGCGCATACGACCTGTACGCAAAAACGCGTGACAGCTTCGATAGCGACACGCAAGTGGCGTTTCGCTCGCGTTTCCCGTCGAACGTGCGAACGGCGTTCACAAAATTCTTTAACGCAGACAAGACAGAAAAGGCTGAGGCTTAATTATGGCTTACGAACAACGCGACAACAGCGGCACCCTCTTTCGCAACGACCGCAAAGAGCAACCAAATCACGCTGACTATCAGGGTGAATGCATGGTTGACGGCAACTTGTACTACATGAACGCATGGTTGAAGGAAGGAAAGAACGGTAAGTTTTTCTCGTTCAGCTTCCGGTCAAAAGCGGGCAAGACGAGCGCACCAGCGGCAACGCAGACGCGCACGAGAAATCAATCGCCGCTTGATGACGGTTCGGATATCCCATTCTGACCATGAGCAAGAAACCAACCAGCCGAGAGAAGCAAACGCGGCGCGAGTTCAAGCACGCGGACGCGCTTATGCGAATGCGTGATGCTTTGTTCTTTCAGGCTCTGCGTGATT
>Ga0209097_10000457_pt1 | contig 41662 bp, 30 predicted proteins | sample AD_UKC052_MetaG_FD_184419 | JGI IMG/M metagenome (GOLD analysis project Ga0209097, IMG submission 184419) | Active sludge microbial communities of municipal wastewater-treating anaerobic digesters from USA - AD_UKC052_MetaG (SPAdes) (version 2) | ecosystem: Engineered > Bioreactor > Anaerobic >... | reverse complement strand
GCCGCCTGTCCGCCTTGGTGCGACAGAGAATGCCGCCCGGGTCTGCCCAACGGCGCACTGCGACGTCCCCCATGGGCGTAGCCGCGGCGCCTCGCGCGCAAAATGGATCCTTACGTGCGGATTTGGGAGGATTGCTCAAGGATATCTTCCGTGTCATACATGTCGTAACGCTCATCCGGCTCCCTTGTCGTCTCCTTGGCGATCATCTCCGGAGTGCTCACCCACACGAAACCTGGTTCGACAACGAAATCAAGTCCCCTCGGATAGAGCATGTACTCTAGCCCTTCAAGGAGAGAGACGTCCTCGAGATGAACGTGTTCAAGTGTCCCGTCTATCGCGTAGTCATGTCTACTCCCATCAACGCCCACTCCTTCTGGGGCAACGGCATCGTCATCAAGAACGATTGTGACATCCCATGAATCAGCCATGAACTTGAGAATCTCGCTGATATGGATGTCCTCGAACTCTATAGTGACGGGGCTGTCCAGGGCCTTCTCCATGTCGGCTCGAGCTTTCTCGACGGCGTCCAGCATCGTAGTCAATGCTGTGCCGATATCGGCATCCGATGTGTTGGGTTCTGGGTGAGTCACGAGATCGTCTATCGCATCGTGGGCCGCCGGGTGGCGCCCTGCCTCCTCACGGGCAGCCAAGTCGGAACCTTCCGTTTTCTCGGACCCCTCCGAATACGTGGTGTAGATCGAGGCTTCCTGACGTATTTCAGCCGCGTCCTTCTCCCAGGGATGCAGTATTCCGAGAGTGGCAAGTGCCGCTACCATGCAACTGGCTGCTAGCGGAACCTTGACGTTGGCTAGTACTCCCCAAAACGAGGCCATCACGCCTGCCTTCGCAGCGGTCCGCCACGGCATGGTCGTCAATGGAAGCCCCAGCAACACCTGCTTCGCGAGGGCGGTGGTATCCCGAGCAGCGGGTTTGTTGTCATCGAGTTCGTCCCAGAGTCGCTTGCTGATCTGCTGCCGTCCGTATTGAAGACGCTTCTTGACCGCTCCTTCGCGGACACCAAGTAACGACGCGGTCTCTCGCACCGTGTATCCCTCGACGTAGCACAACACCATCGCTTCACGTGTCTTGGAAGGAAGGCCGCCCAGTTGATGGTGGACCCATTCGTAAAGGTCACGACGGACCACATCCGTACCGGACGCATCCTCGCGTGTCGTATCGACGGCGTACGCCGTGTGCGCCTTCATCTGTCGGGTTTGGGAACGAATCCAAGACGTGCACTTGTTCCGCGCGATCTGTAACAGCCACGGCCCGAACCGGTTGGGGTCTCGGAGCTTGCCGAGATTCCGGTAGCTGTCAAGAAATACCTCTTGGACGAGATCATCGTGCGCTGAAGCGTCGTATACGTGGCTCCTACACAGTCCTCGGACCATCGGTAAGTACTGGGTGATCAGTTCTGCAAAGCGCCCTGTTTCCCCGTTCAGCACAGCCGATACCACGCTCGCGTTGCTCATGGCCATATCGTACCTCCTCGGATGGCGACGCTCAATCTGCTTATGTAGTCGCCACCCGAGCTCATCGGGTGAGATGAAAGCATCCGGGTAACGAGATCGGGAAACCGTGACCGTCCGGAAAACTACGGTTTCGCACACATCCCACGCGCCGGAAGCGCAGAATAGGCCTCCCTGTGGCCACTAATGAATTGCGTCGATTAGCTTCATGATGGCGCCGAAGCCGGTGGGGTCGGGCGCGAATAGCGTCAAGTCGCTGCGCCGGAAGTAGAGGAATCGGCCCCCTTCTTCGCCGATGATGAGTCCCGGCCCCTCGGGATCGCCGAAGTCCGCCAGCGCAGGCCCGCACGCATGGCCGCCGAAATACATCGGCTCGCCCCGGTACGCGAGGATCTTGGGATACGCAAACACCGGTGCCGATTCCGTCCCGACATTCTTGACGAACAAGACGGCCGCACCCGGTCGCCCGAGCGACTGCGGCAAGCCACTCGCGACGTCCGGTATCGAGCCATGCCTCGGCGTGCCCACGATCAGGTCTTTGACGCCATCGAGATCCCAGTCCGCGAGCACGAGTTTCAACCGGCCCGTGCCCCCCGCGTCGAGGCAGTTGCCGAGCATGGTTTTACCGGATTCATCGTGCAGTTTGAACCCGTCGGTAACGTTACGCGCATCCACCTGCCAGTAGAGGTGGAGTTCGTCGTCTTCGTCGAGGGTGATGTAGGCCATGCGGTCGCCGAGGAGCCCGACCGCCGGCTGGACGCGCCACATGCTGTACATGTCGAGGCCATCGTAGTAGATCGGCTCGCCGCGCGCGAGCCGCGGGGCCGTCGGCGTGCCCTCGTTGATGAAGACCGTGTGCCGGGCCGTGCTGTCGCTCATCACGATGTCCAGCAGGCCGTCCTGATTCCAGTCCACCACCGTTGGGCAGACGTAGCCCCACCGCGCCTCGGACGGTCCTTGGATATCGAGCCGGTAGCCGGGCTGCACGTGGATTGCGTGTCCGTCCGCCTCGATGCGAACGCCCGGCAAGAACTTCGGCGCTGCATTATCACCACGATTCTCGAAGAACAGGATGAAGCCCTCCGAGTTGCCCGCCACGAGGTCTTTGTCGCCATCGCCGTCCCAGTCAACGCAGTTGGTCACCGGTAGCGATCCGGCATACAGCTTGGCGTTCTCTTCGAGAACCGGCCATGCATCCTCGTACACCGGTTTGCCCTGTGCGTTGAATTCTCCTGAAAAGCGATACCAATACAGGCCACCTTCGCCGCCGACAATGAAGTCGGACAGGCCGGATTCCGGATTCGGATAGGCCACCGGCGTGGCATTGATCGTCGAGTGGCGGCGCGCGATGCCGTCCTGGCCAACGACGTAGGCGCGCGGCTCGAAGGCGATGCCCTGGGCCGCCGTGTTGTGGTAGTAGGAGAAGTTTCCCATGCGCGATCCGCCGATCACATCGCGCCGGTGTCCCTCGCCGAGGTCGACCGCCGTCAGCCGGCAGAAACCGAAACGCACCTCGCGTTCCGTGGTCGACACCAAGCGCGGATTCTCCGCAGGGCCTTCGAAGGCGCGCGGCAACGTGACGGCATACAAGGCCACGTACGGCAATCCGCCGCGCCAGATGCCTCGGCCGTCGTAGGGATCGTACTCCTCGTCACGCCACGAGGCACTCGCCGGCCGGTACTGAACGCCGTCGCCCACATCGAGGACGAGTTCCACCGTACCGTCGGGATTCAGCAGCGCCGTGCCATTCTGCGCGCCGCGCGGCAGGCCGGACAGCCGGATCCGACTTCGCTCCTCAAAACGCATGGCCGAGGAGTCAAAGACGCTGTCGACCGCCGCGCCGCCCGTGATCCATAGGCCATGGATCTCGCCGCCGTGCATCTCGATGATGTGGCCATCCGGCGGATGATCGGCGTCGAAGGGATACGCCACCGCCTTGAGTGCCTCGAACACCGGCTCGTCGTGGGGCCCTCGGCCCACCCATTTGTACAGGAACAGTCCTTTGTTCTGTCCATGACGACCCGTCTTCACGAACAGATCCGGCTCGACCCCACCGAACACATGCGCGGCACCCAGCGGCTCGCTGTTGATGGCGTCGACGGCCAACGGCCCGCGTCCATCTTCGGTGCCCGACGGTATCGCCACGCCACTCTCGAGCGCCGGTATCTGAGCCAGCGCAGTCGATGCGGTCCACAACGCGCTCGCCAAGGAGATCGCGATGGTATACGTCCTCTTTTTCACGGTGTAGCCTTCCCAGCCGGCGGAAGTCGGTGGCCGGCACGAATCCAGTCGCCGACCTGTTTGAGCGTGTTCGCGTCGATATGGCGGATGCGGCCCGCGTAGTCCGGCCCCACGTCAATGCTGAAGATATTGCCGTACTCGACGGCGCCGAGGTAGTCGCGATAGATCTTCTCTGCTGGAAGGCACAGCGCGTCGTGTTCCGGTAGCGAGTAGAACCATTGGGCGCCGCCTTGGTGCTCGGGTAGAATCGGATACGTGAACTCCGCTACGAGATAGCCTTTGTAGCTGGCCTCGGCATCCTTGTTGTACTCGCTGGCCTCGGCATCGCCGATAGGACCGGGCTTTCCGCGCTCGCGCAAACACAGCCGCCCCGATGGCTCGCCGTGGTTGTAGCCCACGAAGCAGTTGGGCTGGAACCGGTGGACCCACTCCGTGGTCTCGGCGTGATCCATGCCACCGAGGCCCTGTGCGTGATCCATCCAGAAGAACTCGATGGGCCCGTACTGTGTGCACAATTCCTCGAGCTGGGCTTTCTTCAGCGCCGCATTCGCGCCGGTACGCCAGATGGGATCGCCAAACCGCTTGCTGCCGGGAATCACGCCGTCCTCCGGCGCCTCGCCCTCGATCCACGTCCAATCGCCTTCCGAGAAGTACAGCGCGAGCTTAAGGCCGTACGTGTCGCACGATGCCCGCAACTTTGCCAACACGTCAATCCCAATTGGCGCCTTCGTCACCTTCCAATCGGTCGTCTTCGTGTCCCACAGGCAGAAACCGTCATGGTGTTTTGTGAGGAAGAGGATGTAGTTCATGCCGGCGTCCTTGGCCACCTGACACCACTGGTCGGTATCGCAGCCCGTGGCGCGGAAGAAGGCCACGTCGTCGACGCCACGCGTCCACTCGTAGCCGGAGAAGGTACTGAACGACCAGCAGATAAACATGCCGAATTTCATGGCCTTGATCTGCTCGGCGCGCACGTCATCGGGTAACTTCGCAGCGCCTTCCGCGTGCGCGGCCAAGACGGCCAACACCATCGCGGCGGCCCATACCATCGCAGATCGCGTCTTCATCCCACACCTCCTATCCTCTACACGCGGCAACAAATGACCACACCCCTCGCGCATTGTAGAGTCCGGATCGTGGAGGGTCAAAGAGCCACGCGGAGGCCCATCGGACGGATCGGACGGATCGGTCCGATCGGTCCGATCCGTCCGATCCGTCCGATCCGTCCGATGGCCTGCAATGTAGGGCGACGCCCGCTACCAGAATCCCCATCCGGGATTGCTTCATGCCGCGGCCTCCTCACGTCCCGCACGCATAGCACAGTATCCCCCCTTTTGGTGGTATCAAGGGGCATAGCGGCCCGGCAACACCCACGGCGTCTCTCTGGATCTGCGCACGATTATCGTGCGCCAACGGTAGGCGCAGATTTGTTCTGCGCTGTGCCCTTGGCCCATTTGACCACGCTTCTCGGGGCCGGTAGGATGGGTGCCACCATCAGGCAGAGGGAGGGGTATCGTGTCGCAACTCGTGGCGGATGCGTTTAGGCTGGCGTTGGAACTCCATGGCGCGCAGTCAAGGAAAGGTTCCGGCGTGCCGTACATCACGCATCTCATGGCCGTGGCATCCCTTGTAGGCGATTACGGTGGCACGCCGGAGCAGATGGCCGCCGCATTTCTTCACGATGCGGTCGAAGACCAAGGCGGCCGCGCGACCCTCGATCGGATCCGCGCCGAGTTCGGCGACGAGGTGGCGGGCCACGTGATGGCGTGCTCGGACACGGACGCCAAACCGAAACCGCCGTGGAACGAGCGCAAGGCGGCCTTCGTCCGCCACGCCAAGTCGGTTGCGCCCGAGGCGAAGCTGATCATCGCGGCGGACAAGCTTCACAACGTGCGCTGTCTCACCACGCTCCTCCGCGCCGAGGGACCGGCCGCCTGGGACAAGTTCAACGGCGGGCGCGACGGTACGCTGTGGTATCACGCGGAGATGGTACGCGCCCTCGCCACCGACTGGCCCCATCCCATCCTCGCCGACCTCGCCGACGCGATGGACATCTTCCACCGCCTCGCGCTCGCACAGGATTGAGGATCGTCGATCAGCTCGCCACGTACGCGTCGATGGATTCGCGCAACGTCCGGAAAATGTCCGCGCGCGCGGCGTCATTGGTCTCGAGCAGCGTGAATCGGAAACCAGGATGCTCGCAGCAGAAACCCGTTAAGGGAACGACCACGATGCCTTTCGAGGCCATGAGGTAGTAGACGAACCGCTTGTCGGGCGTCACGCCGCGCACCAACTCCTCGATCCGCGCGCGGATCTTCGGATCGTCGATGGGCAGCGTTTGGCCATCGTTGAGCACGCCGTCCTTGAACATCACCGTCACGTAGAACGCCCCGCCCGGCTTGTTGACGACGACCGCGTCGCACCCGTCGAACGCGGTCGCCGCGTCATCCGCGCGCTTCGCGAAGATGGCCTCGCGCCGCGAGAGATGCGCCGGATACCGGGCGTCGCCCATAACGCGAGGAATCGACATCTGCGGCAGCGTCGTCGACGACACCTCGAGCCGCTTCGCCGCCAACAGACTGGCGACATACTTGGCGAAGTTCTCGTCCCGATGCCGGTTGAGGATCTCGATCCAGCCGCAACGCGAGCCCGGCCACGGATACTCTTTGCTGATGCCGCGCATCGCCAAGGCCGGCACGTCGCCCACCCACTGACTCATGTGCAACCGAGGGTGCCCGTTATACACGATGTGCGCATACGTCTCGTCCGCGATAAGAAAGAGGCCGTACTCACGCGCGATGGCGGCGATGTCCTCGAGGATCTCACGCGGATACACCGCCCCGGTAGGATTGTCCGGCGATAGCAACAGAACGCCGGCAATCGAGTCGTTGTACTTCACCTTGTTGCGGATATCGTCGACGTCCGGCATCCAGCCGTTGTACGGATCCAGTTCATACGTAACGTGATCGTAGCCTGAATGGGCGGCCTCGGCACTCGAGTGCGTGCTGTAGGCCGGCGATGGCCCGAGGACGCGTGCCTCGCGCCGTAGGAATCCGTAGATCTTGGCCACGGCATCGCCGAGCCCGTTGTAGAAGTTGATGTCATTGGCCGTGATCTGGACGCTGCCTTCGCGGCTGTTGACGATACCGGCCAGGAACTCCCGCGTTTCGGGCACGCCGGCCGTATCGCAGTAGCCCCAGGAATCCGCCTCTTCCACAAGTTGATGGATGATGGCGCGGATCCACTCGGGCACTTCTTCGCCCTTTTGGATCGGATCGCCGATGTTTTCCCAGATCACCGGCCGACCCAGATCGCGGATCTCATGGCCCACGGCCACGATCTCGCGGATCTCGTAGCTGAGGCTTCCGGCGCCTACATGGACGATGTCTCTTCTCATGAGCCTTCCTCAAACAATGGTCGCGATCCACAACCTCTATGGTAAGCAATCCCCCGAGAGCCGAATTTGTTCCGGACCTGCCGGTACGGATAATCTGACGCGCCGTGAAGGGCGGGCGGGGATTACCAGGTATAATACCAAGTGTGCCGTACGTGATGCCACTCGTGTTGGCCGAGTTGAACTCGCCCGGCGCAGAACAGGAGGTTTCCATGGTCGAGTTGGAATTGTTGGATGTTGTGCAGACCGAGGATAGTCCGGTGCCTTTCGTGCTCTTGCGCCACGAGGATCGGATCCTGCCTATCCTCGTCGGCCACCACGAGGCCTCGGCCATTCAGCTTGGACTCATGGGCGAGCAGGTGCCTCGGCCCATGACCCACGACCTCATCTGTAACATCCTCGCCGGCCTGCGCGGCGAGCTCAAGTCCGTCACCATCTACAAGCTCGAGAACGAGACCTTCTTCGCCCACCTCAACGTCGAGCAGCGCCTACCCGACGGCCAAGTCGCCCAGTTGCTGCGCATCGACTCGCGGCCCAGCGACGGCATCGCCATCGCCACGCGCGTCGGCTGCCCCATCTTCGCCGCCGAGGAAGTCATGGACGCCGCCGCCCAGACCGCCCCTACCGGCCCGCCCGAGGAAGAGGGCGTGGAAGGCGACGACGAGGATGAAGACGAGGAGGAATTCGACGTCTAGGCCCGTCTGGTCACACGGAGCCACGGCATCTCTGCCAAACCGGCCGAATGTCATCCCGGCGGGAAGATGATGTTCTGCACCTGCTTGACGTCGAGATCGCGCGGTTGCACGTCCTGCCGAGCGGCCAGCGCGGCTGCCGTGCCGGCGGCGACTCCAGTCGCCATGGCAATCACCTGTACCCGATAGGAGGCCATGGCCTCGTGGGTGCCGCTGATACATCGGCCGGCCGTCAGCAGGCCGTCAACGCTCTTGGGAACAAGGCAACCGTAAGGAATATCGTACGGATTGACCTCCGGATCCTGCCCCGGATAGTGTCCCATGGCCTGGCCGATTCCCGAGGGATTGTGAATGTCTACCGGGAAGGAGGCGCCGCGCACCACGGCCGTATCCGATGTGCGGCCCTCCAGTAGCTCGTTGATTGTGAGGTGCCCGACGCCGCGAATCCTTCGCGTTTCCCGAACGCCGATGACCGCCGGCATACCGGACACATAAGCGTTCTGGAACCCCGGAGCGCGTTTCCGGAGGAACTCGAGAATCGGCTTCACCTGGCGCCGACCCTCCAACTCGCCCTTCGTCAAATCGCGAACATCCAGGCCGTTCAGGCCGTTGACCTGCGTGGCGTTGATGATACGCTGGTCCTCGCGCTGCGACGTGTACGTCCGGATGAAGCCGACCGTCGGCGGAAGCTCACCGTTGGCATGGGCATCCTCAGTCACTTCGTTCCATGTACGTCCATCCGGGAAACGGTACCTTTTCCGTCCGCGCGTCGCCTCCATGGTTTCCTGGTCCACAACTCCCGAGACACGAAACATGATGGTCATCGGCTGGCAGAGGCCGTCGGCTTCCCAAGTGGGCCCTGCGCCACGGCCTTGGTCATACTCGGCCCCTGCGCCGCAGGCCACGTCGCCGTCGCCGGTGGCATCCACTGTCACCTTCGCCATGACATCGATCACGCCCTGCTTGGTGAGGAGTCTCACGCCGGTCACGCGGTTTCCCTCGCAGATCGGCGCGGCCACGGACGCGTGCAAGAGGAAATCGGCCTTCGCCTCGGCGAGCAGATCGGCGTACCGGATGTCAACGAATTCATAATCCACTTTGCGGCCGCCAAGGTGCTCGAGAATCCCGTCCACCCAGACGCTCTGAACGCTCCCCATGAGTGGGCCCACCAGGGCCTGTACGGCCATGCCTCCCAGACGGCCATACCGTTCCACGAGGAGCGTGCGGCTGCCCTGTCGGGCCGCCATCAGCCCAGCCGCGATTCCCGCCGGGCCGCCACCACAGACCAGCACATCCACCGCCATCGAGTCCCGAAACCCGAGGGCCATGGGCTCAACGTTCGCAGCGTCAGCGGTATGCGGCCCGCTCAAGCCGGCTAGCGATCCTAGCGCCAAGCCCTTCAGGGCCGTCCTTCGGCTCAGACACGCAAACTCAGGGCGCAAAGTCATCTCATTTCTCCCTATCCATCGGCCGTCGCACCGCAGGACCACATGGTCCCGTCACGTGTGTTCCCCGCCCTCGCTTGTCTCGACCGGCCTAGGCCGTTCGGAAAACTCATGCTCCGTTACCTACAGTCCCCGGCTGGAATCGGCGCACGCGACCAGCCCTCTGTCCATGGTTCGCGCCCTTTGCGGAACGTGGCCGTTGAGTCGGCGAGGCGGGCCGCCAATGCCCCATCACTTCGCGCCGCTCTTCTCCTCGAGCAGATCATCCAACTCGCGCGCAAGTGAAGCTTCCAGTTCCTCGGCCAAGCCGATATGGACCTTGCGGACGACACCGTCCTTGCCGATGATCACACTCGTCGGAATGCTCCGGATGCCGTACTTGCCTGCAGCGTCGCGCTCGGTGTCGAGCGCCACCGGGCAATCCAGTTCCATCTTCTCCATGAATGGCTTGATGAGGTCAGCGCCCTCGCCGAGATTCACGGCGTAGAAGACCACACCTTTGTCTTTGTACGCCTTAGCGACGCGCGCGTACACCGGCAACGCCTGTCGGCACGGGCCGCACCAGGTGGCCCAGAAATCCAGAATCACGACATCCTTGCCTTTGTGGCTGGCGAGGCTCATCGTTCCGCCGCCGAGCAGTTCGAGGCTGAACTCGGGCGCCGGCTTGCCCTCAAGACTCTCCGGGTTGGCCGCATGGCCGGCACCTGCCGATGGATCCATCTTCTGCGCGCCCTCGGGCGGTGTGAACGCGAATGTGGCCTCCGGCAAATCCGGGTTGATGTCCCAATCCCGGTAGGCGATAACCAGGTCGTACGTGGTCGCGTCATCGCCCGAGTCGGCCATCAACTTCGTGACGTCGATGGCCATCTTTTGTACAAGCGGCCGATCGCCTCCGGCGATCCACATCTCCCAATCCACTTCCGGATGCGTACATGCGACATGACGACACGCGACACCGTCCACTATTGCCTCGCCGAAGTCGCGGGCCGCCTCGAGATCTTCGGTGAGCGTCTTGAAGGGCTCGACGCGAAAGACCTCCGACATCATCATCGTACCCACGCGCAGGATACCTCGGCCGGTCATGCCCACAGCATTGGCCGGCGTCTCGGGTGCCTCATTCTCGGCATAGAGGTTGTCTTCGGGACTGTACACATAGAGCTTGGATCCGTCGCACACGATCTCGATGTTCATCGAGTCGCCCTCGGCTTTCACCGCGAGCTGGCGCGGCCGCCGAATCGCTACCGAAAACGCGTTTTTCACCGTTTCCGGTTCCTCGCCCTTCTCCGTGACTGTCAGGGCGAGCTCGATCTTCGTCCGTACAGCGTCGAGTCCGGCGTAGAACCCGATGGCCTTGTCGAGCAGCGGCCGGGCATCGACGGCGACCTCCGGGGCCTCTTGGGCCCGTGCCAGCGACACACCAAGCACGATCGCAATGAGAAGAAGCCACGGGATCCGGGCGGTCGAGTTCATGGACACATCCTTTGTCGTCACGGGGAGGGCGCTATCCACCCACGATGGTGAAACACACGCGCCCTCCTCTGTGATTCCCGTTTGGGCTCAGGGCCGATCCCCGCACGCCAAGCGGTCGTTGATTTCATCGATCAGCGGCACCGCATCGAGGATCGAGTCCACCACGTAATGCGCACCGGCCTGGGCCAGCCGCGTGTAGGCACGGTCGATCCGCCGCGCATATACCTCCGGATCCAGGGCCTCGAGTTCCGCCTCGGTAAGGCCCATCTCGTTGCCCGTCTTGGCCAGGCCAATCGTCCACATGCCGGCATTCAGGCCCTCATAGATATCCGGCACCGTGTCGCCGATCTTCACGACGGACTCCATGGGATACACCCCGAGATTCATCGCGTTCTGAACGCACATCCACGGCGCAGGACGGCCCTTGGGCACCTCCGTCGCGCACACCGTCGAGTCCGGCACGTAGCCGCGTTTGGCGGCCTCCTTCAGCAAGACCTCCACCATGGCGCCTGTGTAACCGGTTGTGGACCCGATCTTAAGGTCGCGTTTACGGAATTCATCGAGGGCCTCGAGGCAGCCGGGAATCAAGTCCGCGTAGTGGGCGAGGCACTCGATCTGCAACGGCACGAAGTCCTCAAACATCGCCGAGACGTCGTCATCGTTGGGCTGGCGGCCGTACTTGGCCTCCCACTTCTTCGCCACCTCTTCCATCTGTGAGATCTGCTGGATATGGTCGCGTTTGTGGGCGCCCATGGGCCCGCGCGCCTGATCAACGGTGATTTCGACGCCGTGGCGTTTGTACACCTCGATGAATACCACGGCCGGCGCGTAGCAGCCGTAGTCCATGGTGGTGCCGGCCCAGTCCAGGATGACGGCCTTGAGAGGGCCGCGGTACGAACGCTGATAGACGAAGTGTTTCATGATACCCATTCCTTCTTGTTCTGGTTCATCCGAGGACGATCTGCATCTCGGCCAACGTCTCGCGGATGGCTCGGAGCAGGTCACGCATATCCGATTCAAACAACCGGCCGATGTTCCCAATGCGGAAACAGTCCGCATTACTCACCTTGCCGGGATAGATTACGTAGCCCTTGTCGTTCAGGCGCTTGTAGAACTCATCGAAGGAGAAGTTCGGATGCTCCGGATAGCGGAACGACGTGATGATGTAGCCTTGACGTTCCGGCGGGAGATACTCGACGAAGCCCATGGCGCGCATGCCCTCGACCACGCACTGGTAATTCGCCGCGTAGCGCGCCGCACGGCCCTTGACGCCGCCCTCGGCCTCGAGTTCGGCTAATGCCTGGCGAAAGGCCAACAGGACATGCGTCGGTGGCGTGAAACGGAACTGGCCATTGGATTCGAGGCCGCGCCATTGGCTGAGCAAGTCCAGGCTGAGGCTTCGCGCATAACCTTCCGTCGCGAGCAACGCGTCGCGCCGTGCGATGACGAAGCCAAAACCCGGCACGCCTTCGACGCACTTGTTCGCCGACGAGACGAGGAAGTCGATACCGCATGCCTCGAAGTCGATGGGCACCGCGCCGAAGCTGCTCATGGCGTCCACGAAGAAGACCTTGCCGGCCTTCTTGGCACAGGCGCCGATCACGTCGATGGGATTCACAATGCCCGTCGTCGTCTCACAATGGACTACGGCGACGTTCGTAATCGCGGGATCCTGGGCCAACGCGCGCTCGATCTCAGCCACGACCGGATACTGATCTTCCGGTGTCTCGATGGCTGATACGGCGATGCCGGCAACCTTGCAGATCTTGACCATGCGGTGGCCGTAGGCGCCGTTGATAATGATCAGCGCCTTGCCGTCCTTCGGCACGGTTGACGTCAAGACAGACTCGATGGCGAAGGTTCCGCTACCCTGAACCGGCACCGCTTCGAACGCGCCGCCCGCTACCCCGGCCATCTCGAGAAGCTTCTCGCGGATCTCGCGGATGGCCCGTATGAAGGCGTAGTCGCGGGATCCGAGATCTCGAAGCATCGCCTGCTTGACGGTGCGGCTCGTCGTCAACGGCCCGGGCGTATACAACGGTTTATCTCTCCAGTCGGGAATCATTTCACTCATGGCACACGAACTTCCTTGGGTTGCGCTTTGTGGAGCGCCCTAAGACGCAAAATAAGACCAAGCATCAGGCATGTGAACGCAATGCTCATCCCGAGTGCGAGGCGATTCGTGTTGCGAATGCCGATCATCTCGTCCTCGCCGCGCATCAGCCAACCGATCACCTGTTCCTGAACCAACGGCCCGATACTGCCGATCCCGTTGACAATGCCGGCCAGCGCCACGCCGTTCGCCTCCCCCGCCACCTCGACGCATGCCGTGGCCGACATGACCGTATCGGGACCGTACAGCATGAAACCGACTAGTCCGAAACACAACGCGATGATCACTGGGCTACTGCCCAGGTAAATCACGGCCAGGTAACCGGCCACCATGCCCAGCGACATCAGGAAACACAGCACCGCCCAGTTGCCGCGGAACACTCGATCCAGCAGCCATCCGGCCGCGATGGCCCCGGCGAGTCCGGCCCAATCGAAGATCTCCGAATACAGCCCGGCCCGGGTTACGTCCATGCCCTGAATGTTGAGGAACGCCGGCAACCACGAATCGAGGGCGTACCGCAGGAACTTCACGCAGAAGTAGCTGCTGCCCATGGCCACAACCACCGGGTTCAATGCCAGGCGCGCGTAGTCGCTAAACGCAATGTGTCTCGCCTGGCTACTCTCGACGGCACGCCCTTGACGCTGCCGGCTCTCCCCCTCGTCCACAATGGGGTCGAGGCCGGCATCCTCGGGCCTGTCCCGCTGCCACACGAGAAGGAGAAACCAGATGGCCAGCGACACCACCGTGCAACCCCAGAACGCCCAGCGCCAACCCCAATGGCCCAGGAGTACCGGCGCCAGCGTTTTCACCACGATGTTGCCCATGGCGTAGTTGGTCGCCCAGAACCCCATGATCTTGCCGCGCTCGTGCGGACGCAGCCACAGCGCCACGGCTCCTACCACGCCCGGCCAGCCTGACGCCTGCGCCAGACCATTCACGATCATGAGCGCGAGGAACGTGTAGAACGAGTTCGAGAAGCCAAAGAGCGCATTGACCAGGATCGAAATGCCAAGTCCAGCCAGGAGCAGCACCCGCGGCCCCCACTTGCGCCCCACGTAGCTGCACACGAACTGCCCTACCATATAGGCCGCCAAGAACGCGAACCAGATGTGCGCCGTTTGCCCCACCTGGACGCCCCATTCATCGGCCAGCGTGGTCTTGCACAACGTGAAGGTCTTCCGCGTCAGGTAGTAGCCCGTGTAGCCGACGTAGGTTGAGATCAAGATGCGCCAGCGCCACGCGCGCTGTTCGGCCGTCAGCGTCGTTGCCATCTTAGCTCCCACTGGTAAGGTTGACGTAGCCCGCCGTTGCCGGCCGGAACCGCACTCTGAGGAAGAAACCCCGCGTGAGGACACTCGCCATCGCCCGAGCGCTCGCGAAGGATAGCACGTCGGATCGATTCGCGGCAAGACTGGGACAGGGTGGGCACCATGATCGTGCCACGCGACAGGGACGGTCGTAGCCGGCACCCCAACGGAACCAATGCGACCGGCCCGCCGAGGCCAACTTGATATTGCCGCCCCGAAATCAATAAAATCGTGGCTGAAGACCCGCGAGAGCGGGACATGCCGCGTCTTCCCGCAGTATGGATACAGCAGCTTTTCATCCCGAGCTCGGTTTCAGCGAGCGTGCTACATCCAGCAGTCGTCTTGCGCCGAAGGGCTGTACGGGTGAGCAATCGGTTGGGTGGAAGAATCCAACCGTCGGAATCCTGGCGAACGCACGAGGAGCACATAGATGGCCGGAGAGGAAAACCTGGCGACCCTGGTGGCCGCCCTCAGAAACAACGCCACGGGACCCGTGGCGGAAGAGCGGCTCTGGGACATTTTCCGCCGAGTGCTTCAGCCTGTCGCCCTGATCAATCTTTTGTCCGAGACGCTTCGCGTGCCGCAGGCGGACGTCAAGATGCTGCTCGATGACCACGGATTCGAGGATCTCGTGTCCCAGGCGGAGCTAATCACCTACGAATCATCACACGGCGATGGGACAAAGGCACCGGTGCAGGTGAGTCAGGCCCCGGCCGAGTCTCCATTCCCGGACCTGTTCTCGATCGAGTTCTCGCCGACGCCCCACACCGCCCTCGAGATCTCGGCGGGCGTCGCCGGCCTATATGAGAAGCTGGTAGCCGTGGGCAGAGCATCCATCGAGGGCGATCCCTTCCTCGCGCTGTACCGCTCGGATGTCTTGGACTACCGCGAGCGGTTCATGGCTACCGACGCGCAGGAAATCGCCAAGTACCTCGAGAGGAACTTCGAGGGCGGCACGCCGAAGTACCTCATCAACTCCGGCATCGGCGCCAACGAGCAATTCAACCACCTCGCCGCCCGGCTGAGCAATCTCCGCCCGGACAAGCGTTGCACGTGGCTCGTGATGAACTCGCCCCGGCAGCTCACCAAGCTCCCGGCGGACGCGTCCGTCGAAAACACCTTGTTCATGGAGTTCTCGCGCAGCGGAAAGACCGAGGAAACCGTCAAGATCCACGAATACACTTCGCGCGAGGCCAAACGGATCGTGTTTGCGAACTCCGGGCCCTTGCGAGAGATCGGCAAGCGTGACGGCAACCTCATCCTCGATCTGCCGGACGAGGTCTCGGGCCGGTTCGGCCGCAACAAGACGCCCATCCTCCTCGCCCCGATGTTTGTGTGCGGCCTCGACACGAAGGCCTTCTGGCAGGACATCGCCGCCGCGATCGAGGCCTTCGACGTGACCTCCGAATCCAGCCTGGCGATGGTGATCGCGCGATTCATCTGTCTGCATCAGCTCGCCCATGACATCAACCACATCTACGTCGGCTGCAATGATGATGGTTACCTTATGGCGGTGGACGAACTCACCCAATACTGGAACGAGGGCGTCAACAAAGTGAATAGCCTCGGCAAGCGAAACGACATCATGATGTCGCGCTATCTAGGCTTGCCGCGCGACTCGCACATGACGCTCGAGGGCGTGCTGGCCAACGGCGCCACCAAGATGGGCCTGTTCGTCCTGCGCGGCTATGCGCCGGCGGCGAACCTTCATCCCCTCGTGCTCGAGGAGATTGACGCCATCGATCCGAACCACGCGGGCTTGCGCTTCGGACACGAGGAGTGCATTCTTGCCGAGGCCAACTACCGGCGTTTCTGCGAGAAGATGCCCGCCATCAAGATTGTCCTCCACGGCGGTCCGACGTTGCGCCACGCCGCCATCATCAGCCAGCTTTGGGCCGATCTGACCTACTGCTACTCGAGGCTGAAATCCATCGACCCCGGCTCGAATCCCGAGGTTCGGTTCGTGCGTGACCGTTCGGCCAAGTTGCTGGCCGAGGGCGCCGCGGAACAGCGTAGGGCATAGCCGGCGCTCGGCCTATACGCCTCGCGCAGCCATGGCCCGCCCCCGGATCCACGTGGCCGCGGCGATCGCCAGGACGATCCCTTCAAAAGCCCAGAACACGATCAGCGCGTTCATGGTGCCGCTGGTCCACCCATAGTTGTGAAGGCCGACGCCAAGCAGATTGACGCCCCACCACGAGAAGGCGACAATGGCCATACAGCATACGGCGGCCACGTGAAGGCCGAACTCGCGAAGATAGCCGCCGAGCCGGGCGTGGAGCGTGGCGAGTTGCCACAGAACGATGAGCAGCGCCCCGTTCTCCTTCGGATCCCACCCCCAGAATCGCCCCCAGCTCTCGTTGGCCCAAATACCGCCCAACACGGTGCCCGCAAAGGTGAATAGAAACCCGAAACAGAACACCCCGTAGGTCATGCGCGTCAGGCTTCGGTAGAACTCGGGCCGATCGCTGCGGATGCCCACGGCACGCGCCAGTACATAGATATGGGCGAAGGCCCCGGCCAGCAAACTCGCGCCGTATCCCACAACGATCGTCGTCACGTGGGCCGTCAACCAGAAGTTGGTGTCGAGCACGGCCACCATCGTTGGCATCGTGTCCTTGCCGTGCGAGAGCTCGAACTTGTTGGCGAGCAACATGCCGAATAGGCCGATCAGGCCGCCGACGGCCAGGGCCACGCGTTGCCGGTTGACCCACTCGATGAAAAAGGCGATCCCAACGGCTACCGCGGTAACAAACAGGATGGTCTCATACAGCGTCGTCACCGGCGGGCGCATCCGGATGACGCAACGTATCGCGATGCCGGCCACAAGGAGCGTCGTCGGAACCGCCAACGCCACCGCCGTTGCGACGTTCATCGCTCGGCTGCGCGGCATCAGCCACGACAATGCAATCAACACGAAACAGGCGATGTAGAGCATGAGGCTTCGGTAGAACAACTTCGCGTTGAGAAACGCCGCCTCAAGCTCGACCCGCCCGTACTCGCCACGCGCCTCGGCCCGCGCGCGGATCGACGCGTGCAGCGCGCGCAGAATCGCGTTGAACGCCTCGCCGTCATCACGCGCCGCCGCGAGCGCCTCCAACCGGTCGAGCCACGCGATCGCCTGCGTCACATCGCGTTCCGGCATGAAGGCCGCCTCGACCACATCGCTGACGGTGAGCCATGACGCGCCGTCGTCGGATGGCGGAAACAGGGCTATGGCTGTCGCCCCATTGCGGATCTCGTCGAGGTGATCGAACAACGCACGAAAAGCGTCAAGCTCGCGCGCGCGGGCATCATCATCGTAGTCGCCCTCGCCGTTGCGGATCGCGGCGAAACGCTGGTGCACGTGCGGGGCACGGCCGAGCACCTCGCTCAGACGAAGCGGCGTGCGCCCGTCGAAGATCGCTGCCAGCGCCGTGTCCGGCGGGATCGAGAAAACCCCGTGCGCGAACGCCATCACATCGACGATCCGCTCAAAGGCGCGCAGGTTCTCGGCCAAGTGCAGGATCTGGCGCTGTGCTGTGTCGAACTCGCGCTCCGATTTGCCCGCGTACATCGAGGCGAGATCGAGAAGCCGCGCCCGGGCTGGCGCAAGAGACTCGTAGGTGTAGCGACCGCGCTTCTCACCCAACGCCGCGGCACCGAGCGCGGCCACGGCATCCGAATCCTCCACCAAGAACATGGGATATTCACCGACGCGCTCGGGAAAAAACAGGCTGTCGAGGAGCCATTCCGTAGGCTTGCGATTCGGGTAGATCATGCGCCCGAGGGGCCACGGCAATGCTGCCGGCGCTGTAGCGCACTTCCGCCGACCGTTGACCTGAAGCAACGCATACTCCGCGAAGGTCCGCATCGGCTTCACACGGCCGCCGTCCTGGATAGGCAGCGTCGAGAAGAGCGCGACCGCCTCCTTGTTCCAGTCCGGCATCTCCTGCACCCTGGCGCCCGGGGCGGCGACGAGGCCCAGAAACGCAAGTGCCCACAGCTTCGTCATCACCGCGTCCTCCGGGCGTTCTCGGCGCGCAGGTACCCAACGAGTCTCACGCAGAAATGGACGACGAGCCCCAAGCAGATGGCCGCGCATGCGTACAGAGGAAACGGCTCCGCCGGATTCCGAACGACGCTCAACGACGAGTACAGCCGATCGCCGGGCCGCGCGTCGGCCGGACCCCAGGACGCTTGATAGGCCGTGTAGCCCCGATGACGCAACGGAGCATTCATGCTGATCCGGGCGTGTTGCTCGAGACCGTCATCGAGAAGGGTTACCTCGCTAATGAATGCCTTCGGCGTCGTTGTGCCGGGATAGAACTCGCGCGTGAAGCGATCCAGGCGCAGGACAAAGGGCAGCGGCCAGGACACGCGGCGGAGATTCACCGCCCACCGCTCTCCGTCGATAGTTACGGCCCAGGGATAGCGCGCCATGCCCCACAGCAGGCTCTCGACCTCCTCGCCGGAGGCTGTGTCACGCAGTACGACGTGCGCCCCCGGCACGTTGCGCTCGACCTCGCGCTCATGGTCCAGGCGCTCGAGCCGGAACCCGTCCACGGCCTCAACGCCGTCCGCCGGTACCGGGCGCGCGTTCGCCGCGAAGTCCTTGACGACCACATCGAAGGGAAGCCCATCCGCGTAAAACGTCACGGACGTATTGGACGCCGCTCGATCGAGATCCGCTCCGGATATCGCGAGTTCCTGCTTGCCGGCGTTCTCATCCTGCGGCGTGACGACGAGTTCCCACGCATCGTAGCTGATGAAGGACTCGGCCTGCTCTCCCTCGTAGAGCGTGACGTGGCCCCGCACCGAGAACTCGTGCGATACGAACGCGCCGGCCAGCAGGATGAGAATGCCGGCGTGCGCGATGAATAGGCCCATGTGACGCCACCCCAGCCGCGTCCGCAGGATCGCCCCGCAGAAAATGTTGACAAACGCGAGGACAAGCAGCAGATAGACACCGGGCAATACCCCGAGATAGCGATGGAATACGATGAGCGACTCGAAGTACTTCTTCTGCACTTCATAGAGGCCGTGATGGACTTGATCGATCGTGCCCAGAAACGTGAGTAGCGCCAGGAACAGGAGGAGTACGACCGACACGCCGTACGACCCCAGGAACCGGAATATCCAGCGCCCTATGGCTATCGCCTTCGACAAGGCCACCTCACTTCAACGACCCACAGAACGCGACGAACCGCGCGCGTTGCGGCCGCACCGCCGCGGCGGGCCCCGTCATCTTGACGAATACACTCCCGTCACCGAGAAGACACGCCACGCCGAACAGGAGGGAATCCTCGTGTGCCGCGCCCGACATATCGCGGTAGGTTCCCTCGATCTCGATGAACGGTGCGGCCGTGCCCAGGACCTCGATCGCCGGCAGCTCGGCCAACTCGGCCTCCGCCAATGGCGGCTGCGCCATCTGGCGACGCCACCGGTTCACATTGGCCTCGAGCCCACCCCCGTCGCCGCGCAACACGGCCACGTAACACTCGGCCTCGCCGACAGCGAAGGTCACCAGGCGCATCGGCCGAGGCGCCTGCTCGACCCAACCCTCGGGGGTCTCCCAGGAGAGTGGCGGTGGCGTCTCGGCCCCCGGCGCTTGGCGTTCGGCCGCGGTGAACCCGAACCGCTCGGCGCTTGACGTCTCCGGAACAGCGACTTGTTGGCCCTCGGCGACCGGCCGCACTTCGCGGATCGGCACGCGCGACGGCCCGCGGTCACAGGCCGCCAACCCAGCAACGATGGCGAGTATCCAAGCGGCGTTTCTCATTCCATGGCCACCCGAACGGCGTTCCTTCCATCAGTCGGGCACGTGGGCCAGAGCGTCGAGGGCCTTCTCGTGCAGCAGGCCGTTCGACGCGAGCACACCGCGGTTCTTCTCGAGGCGGCGGCCCTGCGCGAAATCGAGCGGCGCGCCCGACAAGTCCGTGATGCGGCCGCCCGCTTCCTCGATGACGATCGAGCCCGCCGCCTGATCCCAGATCTTCTCGACATAATCCGGCTGCTTTGGCGAAAGCAGTCGAAACAGGAGTTCGCCTCCGCCCACCGCCATCACGGCGTACTTGGCCTGCGAATCCATCCGAACCGGCTCGGCCTGCACGCCAAGATACTCGACCAACCGATCGATTCGGCCGACGTTCGTGTGGGCGGCCTCGTGCGAACGCAGCACCCGCGCGTTCACCGGATCGGCGATGTTCGACACCTTGAGTGGCACGAAATCGCCCGCGTTCATCATGGGCCCCGCCCAAGCGCCTTGGCCACGCACGGCGACGACCACCGCGCCCGGGCCTCCAATATCCTCCGTGCAGTCCGGCGCCAGATTCGGACAACCCAACACGCCGAGTTTCACCTGGCCATTCTCAACGAGCGCAAAGGCCACGGCATACTGGCCGCCGCGAAGGTATCCCTTTGTGCCGTCGACCGGATCCAACACCCAAAAACGATCCGCCGGATCGGCGGCCCCACGATCGATCCACTCACAGACGGCGGCATTGCCGGCCTCCGGCGCGAGCTCCCGCACGAAACCGGTAACCAGATCGAGCGTTTCGGCCCCCTCCGGCATGCGCAGCGAATCCGAGCGCTCCTCCGCCACGAGCGCGTCCCGAGGAAACGCCTGCTCCAACATCCGCGCCACCACCGCCTGCGCCGCAAAATCCGCTACTGTCACCGGGGATAGATCGCTCTTCGTGAGTCGCTTCGCCGAATCCGCTCTCTGGATCGTGCGGGCCAACACCGCCGTGTTACGCACCGCGTCCAACGCCACCTGCAACTCACGAGACGACCTATCGAGCATCGAGATTCTCCTGATACCGCACTACTACCCAATGCGGCGAGTCATAATCAAGGTGTCTTGCCGTCGCGAATGCGCGAGAACAAGACCCCATCCGCATGAGTCGATACGCCAAAACCGGCCGCAGCCGCCGCGTCCACAGCGTCCACAGCGTCCACGATGTCCATGCCGTCCATAGGCCCACACCCACCGACACCCAGGCCCACGGCACGCAACCGCGCAGCAACACGCGATGGTAGCAGATGATCCCTCTTTGCGCATAATCGGCACGGAAATCACGCCGAAACCCCAAGTGCCGCGCAGGGCCATGCGTCATTTCGCCGGCGCCCCGTCGACAAGGTTCTGTGTCTGACCCGGCCGGGCGACGACCGCGCGGCCGGTCGACCGTGTGCCTTCCACGCGTTCCGTGATCCCCTGCAGGTACCGCCCCTCGCCGATCTTGGTCACGCCGAGCGACCAGTCTTCCTCGAACTTGCCGACAAGCCGGAAGTCCTCGTCCGTCTGGAGCAGGTACTTGGGATCGCCGTAGCAGCCGAACCAGAAGACCCCGTCCGCGTAGCAGGCCGTCTGAATGCCGAGTCGGGTGTGGCCGCTTGCAATCACGTGCCGTCGGATGAACTTCAGCGATTCGTCGTACTCATAGACGTAGTTCTCATTGTATGAGTCCGGCAGGCCGCCAATGACGTAGAACCGGCCATCGCACCACGTCATGCCGCCTGCCCCATGAACCACCTCCTGAACCTCATGCTTCGACAGGAGCGAGAGATCCTTGGCGTCGTAGATGTACACCCACGAGTCGGCCTGGCCCGGTTCCTGATTGAACTTGCCCAGATTCACGGCTACGTAGACTTTGCCGTCGTGGTATACCAAGTCGCCCTGATGGGTCGGCGCCTCGACCATCTTGAGCAGATGGCCTTCCATATCCGTCTTGACAATGGCCACCGTAAACGACCAGTAGATCGCCCTGCCCGGATCGGCATCGATCCCCTGCAAGTGACCGCCATAGGTGCCGGGGCATTTCACCTCTTCGGCCGGCGCCTTTGCGGCCATGGCGAGTCCAACAATAAGCGCGACGACACAAAACCCGGACGGGCTGATTCCCAGGATGTTCATGGGCACCTCCTCGGTTGCAGTTTCACTCATTCTATCCTCTGGCGGCGTCTCCTGCCACTCTCGGGCGGATGCAAGGGACCCCTTCCTCATCCGGCTCTTGCGTTCTCGGCCCATCGGCGTTGGGTTCGGAGTGAACGCAGAGGGGCGGAGAAACGCCGAGAAGGAACTCCGGAAGAGACGGGGCCGAGCGCGGGGCGTTCTGTAGGTCGAGTGACGGCAGGCAAAAGGGACCAGGGCCACGGCCGCGCCTCTCCTAGGCGATCCTCCGGCGGCGGAGACGCCAGAACGCCGCGCCGAGGAGCATCAGGCCCACGGGCCAGACCGGAGCCGGCATCCGGACCTCGTCGTCGACGATGATCAACGCGGAAGAATTGGGCGATACACTGACATTGCCGGCGAGGTCCACACACTCGATCTCGATGTGCGCAGGACCAATCGGATCCTGACCGGGATCCAGTACGGTGTAGGAATAGAGGCAGACGCTCTTGCCCGATTCGTTGATTGCGGGGTGGTCGTTGACGGTCACCTCGGGTAGGTCGGCCAGTGCTTCCGAAACGTTGAAGCTGAGTTCCACCGTTTGCCCCTCGCTGGCCTCGTGGGGTGTTGCGGCGACGGCCGTTACGCTGGGCGGCGTCTGGTCGAGGAGGATGACGTCCGTGATGTCGCCTTCGGACACGTTGCCCTCGGCGTCCCGGTACTGAACGTAGACCGTGCGGGCGCCATCATCGCCCATGGCCAAGGACCATGCCTTGGTTGTCGCATAGGGTTCCCACGGACTCCAGACCGTTCCATCATTGCCAAACCGCATCTCGGCCACGGTCGACACCGGATCGGAGGCATCGAGCGCGAGGGCCACGTCCAGTTGCGTGGTCCATTCCGCATCGGCATTGATAGTCACGCTCCCCGTGGGCGGCGACGAGTCGAGCGTTACGGACACCTGGATGACGAACACGTCGTCGGCCGCGGCGACACCCGTCGCACACGCCCACAATGCGATCATCACGGCGCAGGGACCGCACAGAACTCTTCTCATTGCCACAAACACGCGACCGCTTACTCCGTTTTCGGTGGTTCCTTTGTCGCCACTCGCACGCGCACAAACCCAGGGAGGCCCTCATCGGGCACGATCAGAAGAATGGACTCCCATTGGCTGCCGGGCAGCGCGCTGTCGTCCGGGAGTTCCACGTGAAGGTCTGCGATACCAACGCCCCCCGGCTGAATATCGAACGCCTGAGGGAGCGAAATCCAGAGCGGATCCGGCACCGCGCGGTAAGAATGGGTCAAGTAAACCTTCTGATCGACGCTCTTGTCGTCGAACAGCGGCCTCACACTATACGTGTGGGGTTCTTCGTCATTGTTGTAGATCGCCACGCGCCCGTTCTCGACGGCTCCCACCACTACATCCTCGAACTCGATAACGCTCGGAGAGATACCCAGAATGCCGTAGGGGCGTTGTTCCACGCCGGCAACACTCTCGGTCTCGATCTGGACGCGGACATCGGCCGCCAGCGAAATACCGCCGGCGCCGGGTTTGCCGTCAATCCCCAGCGTCACCACCCAGTGCTGATTGTTGTATTTCTCCTCCTGGGGCACTTTCAGGAACAGATGTGCGTACGCCTTTCCTTCGGCTTCGACGGAAACCTCGTTCCGGTCGAACCAGCACCACCCCGCGTCGGGAATCTCGGCGTACCCACGCTCCCATTGGCCACGCTCCGAGGGCCGATGCACGGACAAGACCCATGTGCGGGCCGCCTTGTCGTCGTTGTACAGCGTGATTCTCAAGCCGGTTTCCTTGTACACGTCGTACTCGATCCCAGGGACTACGTCATGGATAATGAACCGCGCGGGTGACACCTTCAGGCTTGCGGCGGTAGCCCGGCCGATCAAGCCCGCCAACAGGACCAGAACCATGGCCCGTCGAATCACAGACACCACGCGATTACTGCTCCGAAACATGACGGTTGTCTCCTCAAACCAGGCGTAGCTCACGATCCGTCAGCACTCACGGAGCGCTGGCTTTCAGCGTGATGGTGAAGCCTTGGTCTACACCGCCGCCTTTGGTGTCGCTTGTCGGCGCGGAATAGGTCAGCGTGAACCCTCGACTTCCGTATGCGGGCACGCTCGCGGCAAGCACCTGGTACGACGTGCTCAGGTTGATCGCCGGATCCGGTGCCGCCACCGCACTCACGGCGAACTGGTCGGCGCCCGCGGCATTGTCCAGCACCCAGGCACCCGCGGCGTCCGTCCCCGTGATCTCGAGCTTGGACGCGGTGTTGCCGATCGTCGCCGAGAACGGGGCCGCGGCCGACGTACTGCCGAGCGTTACCGGGCCGATGGCCCAGGTGTCCGGCGTCACGGTAACCGAGATGACGGACTCGAGCGAGACCGTCACCGTAATGGTGTCCGTGTCCGCCGCCTGCGCCTGATAGGTCACGCCCATCAGGCACAGGATTGCCAGCATCATTCCTAGCCTTCTCATTGCTCTTTCTCCTCTTGTATTGGCACGCTCCAAAACGCATCAAGGCGCATCCAACGACGCCTTGAATGTAACCGTAACATCTTGCGCGACACCGGCCCCGTAGGTGTCGCTCGTCGGGCTGCGATAACGCAAGCCCAGGGTCCGATTGCTCGAAACCGGCATCGCGTCGGCGAACGGTTGTTCGGTCGTCGTGAGCACGGTCTCATAGCTACCATCATCGAGGCCATCCACCTCCAGGGCGAAGGCGTTCGGCCCGGGCGTGTTTTGAAGAAGCCATCCGCCGGTTCCATGACCGCCCTTAACCGTCACGTCCACGACGATGTTCCCCGCGTTGGTCACCGTGAACGTTCCTGATTCCCCAACGTAGCTCAGCGCGCGCGGGCCGATGGCCCAGGTGTCCGGCGTCACCGTGACGGCAATGGTCTCCGCTTCATAGGAAATATCGTCGCTGATGGGGACAGACGAGAGGTTGCCGGCCCGATCCTGGTACTGAGCATAGACCGTCTTAACGCCATACCCCGGAGACAGTGTCCAGGCCTTGAGGCCGCCGACGGCCTCCCAGTCGCTCCACGAGGAACCATCATTATTGAAGCGCATCTGCGTGACACCGGATCCACCGCCGTCGGAGTAGGTGAGCGCAAGCTCCACCTCGGTACTAAACGTTACCGGTGCGTCGCCATCGATGATCAGACTACCCGTGGGCGCCGTCGTATCGATCACGATGGCCTTGTTCCCGCCCAGCGAGGTTGGTGAACCCAACGCCGGCAACGTCAGCACGGCGTTGTTGCCTGCCGTATCCCGGATCGCCGCTGAGCCGGTCAGCGTCAATGCGCCGGTGCTCAGGTAATCGAGGTCGGCTGATGTATCGCCGGACTGAACCGCGTAGTTGAACGTGAGGACCGTAGTGCCGCTGCCGTCCGCGCAGGGCGCCTGCCGATCGGTCGCTCCCGTCTCCAACTGCACTTGGGCAACGCCCGTGCCGGCGGTGTAGGTAACCGCCTCGTTAAACGTCACGTCCACCGGCACGACCTGTCCGATGGTGTAGAAGCCGTCGGTGAGGCTGCTCGTCACGCCCGACACCATCGGCGCCGTCGTATCGATCACGATGGCCTTGTTGGCGCCAAGGGATCCCGCTGCGCCGGACGCCGGCAGCGTCAGCACGGCGGTCGTCAGCGTGGCCGTATCTCTGACGGTACCTCCGTTGAACTGCAACGCGCCGCCGTTCGTGTAGTCGAGGTCGGCCGACGAGTCGCCCGCGGCAACCGTGTACCGAAACCGAAGGGCCGATGTGCCGGATCCGCTGAGGAAGGTCGCCATGCGGTTCGTGGCGCCCGTCTCGAGTTCCAGTCTCGGCGAGCCAGTCACAGCGACCGTGGTCGAGAAGGTCACGTCGATGTCGATGACCTCGCCCACCGTGAACGAGCCGTTGGCGTGGGCACTGGTGACGTTAGTCACGGTCGCCGATGCGGGGCTGAACGTGAGGGCGACGCAGGGAACCGCCGTGGACCTTGTCTTCGTAGGCGATGACACACCGGACCACGTCAAAGGATCGCCATTGGTACTGTCGCTCCGTGCGATCACGCTCCGGTACCCCCCCGGAGTAAAGCCGAGGCATTCGCCCGCCGAGGTGTAGGACGTGTTGTTGTGGCTGAAGTCGATCATGAGGTTGCTCGTGCCGTCATATTGGAACGGCGTCGAGAAAGTGAACGTCCGTTGTCCGGTCGAGCCAACCGTTTCGTTGGCCTGGTAGCAGACGGTCCAGCCGGCGGCATCCATGGACGCCGTGGTGTAGGCACTGAGGGACGTCGTCTTCATCCGGATGGTCCAGTAATTGAGTGTTTGCCCCGGCAGCGTGGTGACGTACAGCGACAGCGCCGTAATCCTGCCGCTCCGCCCGATCTCGCTGGCCAGATAGATGGACTGCGTGCGGGAATCGTGGTAAGAGGTGTACATGGGGTAGACCCAGTAGCCCGCGTAGGAGCCCACGGCCAACTTGTCGGGCTCGACGCCCAGCTCAACTGCCAGACAGGCCTCGACCACGTTATTCTTGGCCGCTTGGCTGTACCCCAGGTTATCCGCGGCCTGCAGAAGAACCATGTAGAGGTCCAGATAGTCCGCGGCACTCGTCAACAAGTGGACGGCGCACTCATAGAGGAGGTCGGCGGTGCTGCTAATACCGAAACCGGTGACGGTGTGCCCGTTGAACGTCCCGCCGTCCGTCAGCAGATAGCACAGCTTGTTTCCCACGCCGTTGTTATAATGAACCCCACCCACATCCCCGATATTCGCGTTATAAAGGGGGCTTCCCATTCTGTCCGGATCGCCGTAGGCCGGCGGGTTCGACATGTCACGAATCGCTCCGATGGGCAGGTCTTCGCCTACCAGCCACTTCGCCGCCGGCGTGTCGGTCCCGGCACCGTTCGTCTGATCGATCCACTCTCCCCACATATCGGAGAAGGCTTCGTTTATGGCACCCGACTGATTGAAGTAGATCAGAGCGGACTCGTAACTCGTGACGCCGTGTGTCAGCTCGTGGCCGACCACGTCATCCGCGGAAGCATACCCCTCGCCGAAGTACATCCGCTCCGTCGAATCGCTCCAGAAGGCATTCGCCATGGGGCAATCGTCGCTCGGATCGCAATAGCGCATGGTGCCGCTCAACGTCATACCGGCGCCGTTGAGGCTGTCGCGGCCATGCTGGACGCTGTAGAAATCGTACGTGTCGCCGAAGTAGTCATAAGCGTAGTTGACATCCGCCGGACTGCCGACCGGCCCTTGGCCTTCCGATCGCACCAACGTGCCGGGGTTGCTGCTGGAGTTGTTGGCATCGTAGATCAATCGATTGAGCGCGGCGTGCGCCAGCGGATAATGAAACGTAATGTCCCCCGAATGCGCATCCACCAACACAAGCTCGGATATCGCCGGATTGTCCACGGCGCTGACCGCCGTTTGCCAGACCAAGCGGGGGTCTCCCCCGGATCCCACCACCTCAGGGACGAAGATCATGAGCGAGGCTGCGCGAGCCTCCAGGTGCGTGGAAGGCTCCGCACCAAGGAGCCATCCCAATACCTGCGCGTCCGGATCCACCTTGGCGCCAGCATCGGCTCCGGGTGAGCGAGTCAGTCGTGGCCGCGCCAGCGCGAGCGCTCGCGATTCCGCCTCGGCAGCGGAAAGCGTCGGCGAAAGCGTTACGCGACCGTCCTGCAGATCTTCGGTATCGCGTTGGATGTCCACAAGAGCGAACTCCACCTGGCCCGCTTCATTTAGCTGCACAACCGCTTCGGCGCCGAACACCGGTATTCCGGAGTAGGTCTGCTGGAGACGTACATACGAGCGCCCCGGCCGGGTCTTCACCTTCACGGCGCGGAAGGCCGCCGCCGCCGCATCGTCCATGAAAACGGACTTGTTCCGTTCTAAGAACGCCCGAGCGCTATCCGCCGGCGGCGCGCCTTGGCCGAGGGCCACGGGGAAGTATGAAGAGGGCGGCGCGCTGATCGAACGCACATACGCGCCCGGCGCTCGGGCGATCCGGACATCGGCCGGAACACCGCCGCCCTGAACGCTGTCGACCAACGCGTCCACGGTCCTCTTCCGAGCACCGGCATCTCCGGCGACTTGCCCCGCCGCCGCGACCTGCCATACCAAAATGGCGGCCAGCATGCCCAAGGAAGTCTGAGCCTTCCCGAACAAGCCCTTCTCCTTTACGTAAGCAACCGATCAGCACAACCCAGTGAAATCTAGGGGGAGAACAACGACACAAGCGCGATGATGACCCGCCACACCACTTGCTCGAAGACAAGACCTCACACGCCCTCCCTGGACGTCCTGTCCACTGGTAGATGATACTCTCCCGGAAGCGAAATATCATCTCTCTATTGCTCGACGCGAAGTTAACGTGCCCAAGGACCTATCCCCGATCCCGTGTGGCCAAGAGCCCGCCGCACCATGCAGGGGGATGGTCAAGAGGCTACGCGGGCCGTATCATACGCCGTCAACGCGACCAACTCCGCACCCCGGAAGTCCATTCCCGACCTCCACGCGATGCCGCCTTGTCGCCGCATGCTACACCGCTGGGCGGGGTTGGTCTTCACCGGCAATCCGGGCGAGATAGGGCACGAGGACAACGAGGCGGCGACGTCGTCCGTAGCAACGCCGTGGAAACGCCCGTGCGACTCCGCGGGCAGAGGCTTTCGGGCACAGCGAGATGGAGAACGAGACGGCCGTCACGAAGGCGCCGCGCTCTGGCACGGTCCTAGGCCCCGTCCCCTGGGCGCGCAGGGCATCCGAACAGGGCATTCGCGTTGTCGAAGTAGAACTTGTGCAGGATCTCCTCGGGAAGAGCAAGGGTATCCTCGAAGTAGACGAAGGCGCAGCAGCGGCTTTCGATACAGGCGTTTCGCCTTGCCGTCTTCTCGGCCGGGCTGTCACCCAACGAGTTCCCGTCGTATTCCCAGTCCGTACCGTACAAGATCCGGTCCTGGTACTTCGCGAAGAAACCCCTGACTTGGTCGTCGGGTTTCAGCATCAGGTCGGGAACGCGCGCGGCCGTGTCGATATGGGCGTTCGGGAATGAGTCCAGGAACTCCGCGAGCACCTCGAGGTCATACTCGAGCGAGGCCAGGTGTGCGCCGACAAACGGTGTCTTCGGATAGCGGGCCACCAGGGCGTCCCGGTGGCGAAGGATCTCGGCATGGCTGGGCTTGTCGGGTTGGCCGTACCAATGGAATTCCGGATGAGCGCGATAGTAGCGCGTGTGGGGCGTCGGCACGTCAAGCGATTGCCACCCGGCCAGCGGGTCGGCGATGTGCGAATAGACCACCAGGCCCTTAGCGGCGATATAGTCGAAGATGGGCGTGAACGGGACATCGTCGCAAAACACGTAGTGCCCCTGGTCGTCCGTCAACAGCATCCCGAGGTCCTTCCAGATCTTGACGGCCACCGCACCGTGCACTTCGATATCGCGTTCCAGTTTGGCGATGACGCGGTCAGCGTAGCCGGGCTCGTTGAACTGCGTCACGTTGAATGTCGCCGCGAACCGGAAACGCCCGGGGTACTCATCCGCATCGACAAGTAGGGCGTCCTCGAACGCCTGGATCGCGTCGGTGTCGCGGAAACCGGAATAGGAGAGGTTCAGAACACTCTTCACGCCCAACGCATCCAACATAGGGATCAGTTCGTCCTTCGGCCCAGTTGCGTGCACATGGGTGTCGAGCTTTGGATACGAGCGGGGCGGTTCGGTGTGCCACGGCGGCATCGGACTCTCCTTGTCTGTCGGGGCGGGCTGTGAATCGGCCGGTTCGGCTCCTGTCCGGGTGCTCGAAATCGGCGTCAGCACACCCATAGCCGTTTTTCATACGTCGCTGCAGGTTGAACGCGTTGACCTCAACTCCTACGGTATCCGGAAGATACCGAACGCAAAGGTCGCCGGGTGGGTCTCCCCCGGACAAGGCCTCTTCACGATCTGCGGAGAAAAGGACACGTTCGTCGTATCGCCAAGATGAAGACCCCCTGGGGCACAAGGTGCCTGTTTCCAGAAGGCTTTGGCGTATTCTCCTCATCCATGTTACCCACGCTGCGACGCGACGTCAATCCGTCCGCTGCCATGGGGTCGGCGCCTCTTGCAGCCTCCACGGAAAACCGATACTGTGTGCGTTGCACTTCGACGACGGAACCGATGCGGATAAGAGGAGTATGGAGCATGAGTGCTATCGCCTTCGCGGCGCTTCTGGTATCTTTTGGACTGTCGGGTGTGACGGGCGGCGACAGCCTATGGGGGGCGTTGCTCGATGCGCCGCCCTCGATGGAACCGACACCGGCAAGGCAGGCGGCCGTCGAGGCGTTGGATGACTGGATCGCGCAGCCGGATTCGGAGCGGTCGCCGGAACTCGTCGCGTACTATCGACGGGCGGTAGACCGTGTGATTCAATCCCTGCAAGCGGAGCGCCCGACGGAGGGAATCCGCTGTTTCCAGTTGTACTCGAGCTCGGCGATCGTACAGACGCCGTCGTGCACATTCGCCATCGACCTGGATCAGGGCCCGAACGAGGACCTTCATCAGACCCCGGAAGAGGAAAACGTCCCCTTCTGCATGACCGACGGACAGGTGGCCGCGTTGGCGGACCTCATCGACTACTCGTTCCATACCCATGAACACGCCGACCACATCGATCTCGAACTGACAAAAGCGTTTCTCGATCGAGGCAAAACCGTGATCGCCACGGAGAGTACCAAGACCATATGGGCCGGAGAAGCCTGGGCGGAGAAGATCGTGGCGCCGAAACAAACCCTCGCCGAAGGAGAACGCATCGGTGGTCTCGAGGTCAACGTCCTCTGGGACCATCAGTGGAACAACAGCGAACATTCATCCGGCACACCCTGCAACGCGTATGTCATCACGGTTCCCGAGGGTCTAACCGTGGCAACGAAGGGGGACATCAACTGCGCGCTACAATGGTACGGCTGGCTCCACGTTCTCGCCAACCGAGGACAAACGATTGACATCATGGTGGGCAGCCCCTTGTACTGGCGGGGCGTCACCCTCACGCGCGAGATAGACGCGTTGCTCGCGCCGCTATGGCTGCCCGGCCACAATTGGGAATTCACCCATCGCCCGTCCGGCGAACCCCGAGGCAACGCGTCAGGCTTCTGGCAATCCTACGCCCTCCTGCACGTGGCCGCGAAGCACGGCGACGTGGCCGTCCTGTCCTGGGGCGAATACATCGACATTCCCCAGCCGCGGGCGCACGGGACCAAATGAACCGAGCGGGGCAGAAACTGCGCCCCTCTCGTTTCGTCACTCCGTGACAAACGGCGGGCCTTCGAAGGTCTTTCCGTCGCCGTGCACGCGTGGGTCGCCGGTCGCCTCGAGAATGCCCATGAGCCGCTGGGACAACTGCGCGCGCACGTCGGCGTACGCCGGATCCTCGGCGACATTGTGCATGTAGTCGGGATCCTTCTTGAGATCGTAAAGCTCTTCGCCCGGTCGTTTGCCGAATCCCAGCTCGAAATGCGCCTTCCACTCCGGATCGTTGCGGTGGTAGACCATCCAGGCCTTCGTGGGGCTCGCATCCATGTCGGGAAAGGCCACGAACGTGTCGTTCTCCAGTTCCTCATAGGGGATCTCGAAAGCGGCGTCCTCGAGTCCTTTCGGGATACCCATGGGCCACCGGTCGGGCTCGAAGTTGCGGATATACAAATAATCTTCCGTGCGGATCGAGCGCTGCGGATAGGGCAGATTGCCCTCGCGCGCCGCGGCCACATGGCGCTCGCGACCCGTGACGACGTAGTCCCGGGTAGGATCGATCCGGCCTTCCTTCTTAGACTCGAGCAGCGGCACAATGCTGCGCCCGGTCATGACCTCCGGTACGGCCACGCCGCCGGCTTCGAGGAAGGTGGGCGCGAGATCCATCAGGTTCACAAAATCGTCCACGCTGCGGCCGCCCGGCGCCCGTCCAGGCCATTGGACGAACAACGACACCTCGGTGCCCAAGTTGTAGAGATTGCACTTGCCGCGCGGGAAACCGGGAATGCCGTGGTCGCCGCTGGCCACAACGAGGGTGTTGTCGCGTTCGCCCATAGCGTCGAGCTTCTCGAGGAAGAGGCCGAACATGCGGTCGAGCGCCAACACCTCGCCCAGGTAGTCGCACACATCCTGCCGGATTTCGTGCACGTCCGGCAGGAAATCCGGCATCTTCCCTTTGAGGTCATCGGGGTCCAGACCCCACAAGGCCTTGCCCGAACCTTTGGTCCACTTCCGGTGCGTGTTCGTCGGGCCGAACCAATAGCAGAACGGCTGGCCGGGCTTGCGCCCTTCGAGAAAAGCCTCGAAGTTCTTCAGACCCTCATTGCACAGTTCCGTTTTCGCCTCTTCGGCCGTCATGCCCTTCTCGACCATCTGTGTCACCTGTTGCGAGAAGCTGTTGAACTTGGTCCCGGCCTCATGATGCCTGCAACGCGTGCCGCCGTAAGGGGCGTCCGCCGGCGTGCCCGGGCTCCACACCTTGTAGCTGAACCCGATGTGATAGCCGGCCTCCTCGAGCAACAGGGGATAACTCGGGATACTCATGTCCCACACGGCGCCTTGCAGAATCGCCCCCAGACCCGTGCGGTAGAAATACTGCCCCGACAGCAGCGCACTGCGGCAGGGCGTGCACGACGGCGCGCACACGTGGGCGTGGTTGAAGCGAACGCCTTCCCGCGCGAACCGGTCAAACACCGGCGTCTGGAACGCCTTATTCGGCCCGTAGGTTTTGTAGATGCTCGCATACCGGCCCCAATCATCCGCAAAGAAAAAGAAGATATTGGGGCGCTTACCTTCCGCTGCTATGCGACCGCCCATGGTCAAACCCGCGATACCCAGCGCGGTACTCTTCAAGAACTGCCTGCGATTCATGGCGATCTTCTCCCTGTCCCTTGTGACGCCAGCGGCCCTGTTCGCTCCCACGGCGAACCAACTTCCACGTGGTCATCCATCCTCCACCACCGATACTGCACCATAGCCGGGTCCGAGGCGAACTTCAACCCGCGACCACCGCTTATCGCCAAGGGCCGCACTGTCGTCAATCCGGTCAATGGGGTCAATCGGGTCAACAGCGCCTACACACATCCCATGCAACGCACCGGGCCAACGCATAGTAAGAGTGCCCTATCTAAGCCTCGGCCCTTGCCCAAGACCAACGCACCGGCGTACAGTGTTGGGTATCAATAGGCAGGTGACGGGAGATGCACGAGGTTCGGGTGAACTGCCCGTAGAACAGTGGAGGCAGCAATGAAAAAGCGAACGATGGTGGCCAAAGCCTTCTTTGTCATCCTTGCCGGACTCGGGGGCGCGGTTTCCGGCCAGCCGGAAACGGCTACCCCCCTGGTCTACGCGATGCTGTTTATGATCGTGGCCGGTATGCTGTTCGACATCCACCATTCCCTGAAAGGGGCGTCAGGCACCAAAGACCCAGCCACGCCAAGTCTCGAGTCGAACGAGCCGTGATAACCGCCCGACAAGGCTTGACCGTTTCCGGGTCTGAGGCGATAAGCGAATTTGGTGGCTGCTAAATAGGGACGGCAGCCCTTTATTGCTGGGGTTGTTCCTTGCTCGGCGCACGGCTTTCCAAGCAATAAAGGGTTGCGAGTTGACGGGACATTGGTCGGCATCAGGCCGTTGAGGCCTCCTGCCATCAGGAGAGTTAGGACGCTATGGTTGCATTTCCCGGTACAGAGCGGAAGCTGAGGGCCAGGATATCGAGCTACAGATCGGCGCTGAATGGCGAGAAGAAGCGTTTCGGCGGAATAAGCGACGGAGGGGGAAAACGGTACGTGTTGTTTGCGCTGTACTTCGTCCTCAACGACTTGGAGAAGTGCGAGTCGTATTTCGACTGGTTCAAGCAAGAGTTCCCCGATGATTCGGGAGAACCAATACAGAAGTTGTGTTGGGCGATAAGTCTGCACCGAATGGGCAAAGACAAAGAAGCGCGGCGCATGCTGGCCGACTTGATGCTCTCGAATCTCTACATGATTCCCCAGATCGCAAGCGAAAACATGCAGCCGTACGACATGTGGCACGCCTCGGACCTTGCTTTTATCGATTACGTGGAGCATGTCCCGGTAGAGGTGCTCGATAGCATCAGGCAGGACGAAATCGAGTGGATGAAGACGCTCTACGACTCCTTCGAGTTCCGCCGTATCCGGAAGAGGCATATCGAAATATACCGTGAACTCCTACACACACGAGCGGTTGAGGCCCGAAGGCCTCTGGTCAGAGAGGCGTATTCCTTGTTGGATAGTCTTGTTGAGAGCGTCGATCCATAGCGATACTTAGGCAGCCCTATTTAGGCTGGTGCCTGATATCAACCACGGAATGCACTGAACGCGCGTCGTAGTCGAGGCGCGACCCAATCTCATTTGCTCCCCGCGTACCAGTAGGTGACGCTTCGGTACTCGGCGATGTGGCGGTTGGCCTCGCCGTGCTCGATACCGAAGTCGATGCTCGCGTCGAAGGGGACGCCGTCGCTGTAGTGGCAGCGGAATGCGGCCGCCCGCATAGTGTTCGAGGTCGTGCCGTAGACGGGGAATCCGTGCGAGGGAAGCGTGGCCGGACCGTTCAGCCGTCCCGGCAAGGCGTACCACCCGCAGTTGAAGTAGTCTTCGGAGCCCGTGCCGTGGATGCGCACCTCGCCGTCGATAAGCCAGCGGTCGTCGCCTTCGAGCCAGAAGGGCAAGCCCTTCGGTCCCTCCGTAACGAGATACGTGCCGACCACATGGCCCTGCCCGGAAGCCTGGAGCAACGGATGATGTACGCCGGCCACCGTGGGAATGCTCTCATTGTACTGCGCGGACAGGATGCCGAATTCGGCTATGGGCGCATCCAGCGGCGACCGGTAGAGTGTCATCTTGCCGTCCAAGGGGAGAATACCGTGCAGGCGGATGTTGCACTCGCCGGCATAGACGAAGGGCACGGAATTGAACCAGACATCGCCGGCCCGGCCGAACAGCAGCGATGAATAGGGTTCCGCGTCGAACGCGCCACCGAAAAAGATCTCGAGGGGCAGTCGGACGGAGGTCTGGGCGTCGCTGAAGCCAATCTCAATCTGGGTGCGTCGGATGGCATCCTCGTCGACGCCCTCCAAGGTCAGGCCGTGGACGATCATCGGGGCTTCCGACGTGATCGTGTGCGAGAACAGCTGCGGCTCCTTGCCCTCGGGATTGTGGACGACCGGGACCTCGACAGCTTCGCCCGATTTCTTGAGCTGGCCCAGTGGGTCGCTCCACCGCGCGACGGCCTTCGCGAGCGCCTCCTTCTGCTCGGACGTCAGTGCAAGCGTGAACGGTTCGACGCCCTCGTCGCTCGGGAATGTCGCGTAATTCAGTTGGTAGAACCGAACGCCCAGTCCGTCCACCACCACCTTGCAGGACTTCCGGTACGGAATGGGAATATACGAGTAGAATCCGCCGATGCCCTGGCCTGCAATGGGCTGCGGGAAGTGCTCGATCGAGTTGTCGAACAGACCCTCGAGCGGCACATCCAGCGCGGGCTCGGCCGAGCCGTCCAGGTAGATGCGAATATGCTCACCCTTGCGGTCGAGTAGGCCCGGGACTTGTCCGGCCGAGTGCGTCATCCACAGGCGGTAGATACAGCCCGGGCCATCCATCTCGGCGATAACGCTGTTCCCGTCTTCCTCACGCAGTTTCGAGTACTGCCCCGAAAAGCCGTCGTTGTTGCCGCCCGTCCGGTCGTAGCTGGAGAACGCCGCCGCCTTGACCCCCGGCCTCAGGCGCGGCAGCAACGCGTCGTCGTAGAGCTCCTCGAGGCTGCCCGTCGGTTGCCAGGCGTAGGCGGCGCCCGTGGCGGTCAAGAGCGCCGATAGCATGAGGATGAAATGTCTGGAGTGCATGCCCGTTCCTCCCTATCCGTCGAATTATGTACAAGAAGCTTGGCGCCCTTCACCCGGCGCTGGCTTCCTTGACGGCAATTCTGACTGACCACGCGTACCTGCACGGAGGCTTGCTTCTGACGGCCGGAGGGATCGCTACGGTCCCGTTCCCGTCGCGTTCAAGAGGACCAAAGCCAAGTAGCGTCAACGCGCCCGCCTTCTCCACCAATTCCGGCGGAAGCGAAATGGACTCCGGCGGCGCGTCATCGTCCTCTTTCGACAAGACGATGGCATAGCAGGTGCCGTCACGCCGTTGCGTGAAGACACAGCCATCTTGCTCGTAGGGGGCTAGCGGCCGCGTCTCGTAGATGGCTTCCCCGTTCACTTCGAGCCATTCGCCCATCTCTTCGAGCCGGGAGTAAACGGCCGGAGCGAATTCGCCGTTCGCATCGGGGCCGATGCCGAGCAGGAGGTTGCCGCCGCGGCCGACGATGGTACAGAGCGTGCGCACCAGCGTACCGACGCTCTTGTATTGGTCATTCGGGACGTGTGGCCAGTAGTTCCCCATGGTCATGCAGGTTTCCCAGGGATACGGCAGGTAGTGGTCCGGGAGGTGTTGTTCCGGCGTGACGTAGTTTTCGTTTTCGCCACGGACCGTGCGATCGACCACAAGGAGTCCCGGCTGGTGCTGGCGTGCCATGGCCGCCATGCCCGTAACGTCAATGTCCTGAGCCGGCGGACGAACCTGCCCCCCGTCAAGCCAGAGGATGTCCTGCGGCCCATACCCGGTCACGAGTTCCTCGGTCTGCCGCCACGTGAAGTCCTTGAATGTACTCCAAAGCTCGGGGTGCTTCGAGGGGTCGTAATTCACGTTTCTGTCGCGCAATGGAAAGTCCGGGCTCCAGTAAAAAGGCGAGTTCCAATCCGCTTTCGAGAAGTAGATGCCCGTGCTCAGCCCTTCCTTGCGGAAGGCCGCACTCATCTCCTTCAGGACGTTTGCGCGCGGATCCGAGTGAAACGGACACCGGGGCGACGTGATGCGGTAGTCGGTCGTCGCGGTGTCGAACATGCAGAACCCGTCGTGGTGTTTGGCCATGACCAGCACGTACTTGATGCCGCCGTCTCGTATCGTAGCGGCCCACGTGGATGGGTTGAACCCAACCGGATTGAACGTGTTGATGAGTTCCTCGTAGGAGGCCTTGTAGGCGAGGTCGTCGTTGGCGAAGGGGCCGGTGCGCTTGTTCCAGTCATACCGCTCCGGACACAGCGTCCACGACTCGACAATGCCCCACTGGCTATAGATTCCCCACGTAATCAGCAGGCCCAGTTTCCGGTCTTGCCATTCCGAAAGCTTCTTCAAGACCGCCTGGTCCCTCGGGGGTGTGTACTCCTTGCTGGGCGCATAGGCGCCGAATACGCCGCTGTCAGGCTTGGCGCCGGCATCCGCCTCAGGCCACGCGGCAGTTGCCAATAGAGTCAATCCGACAAGGATTCCTTTTCCCATGGGCTCCTCTCCATGATTAGAAGACGACCTCCGCGTGGATACTTGCCGCGCCGTGCTCCGGGATCTACGAAAACGGCGTCCCTCACTCCCGGCTCGTCAGCAACTGGTCCGGGCCGGGCCGGTCCAACCTGAATGTGTAGTCGGGCCACAAGGGGCAGTTCAGATCCACCCAAGCTTTCACGGCCCGCATCTCGTCCCTGGTCAGAGTAACCTTCTCGTGATCCTGGTCGTCCAGGACTTCCCAAAGCCGGCTTTGGAGTGTGCCAAAGGAAAGTGGTTCGGCCTTGAACGGCCTAATGCCCCACGTGTAATCGAAGTAATGAACCCAGCCCCCCTCGATCAGTGAGCGGTAGGAGGTCGGTATACGCTCCTTGTCAAGTCTACCGCACAGATCGGGCCGCGCGCCCTGCAAACTGCCATCGTGGCAACTGACACACTGGCGGTCCAACACCGGCTGAACCACCTTCTCGTAGGAAAAGGGCACTGCGCCCCAAGGCGGTGGTTCCAGACGGTCGGGTGGCCGCCCCATGGTCTGGGGCAAACCAGCGACCGGTGACGTGGTCTGGCGGCTCTCATGACAGCCGATGCAACTGCGCGCTTCACCCGGCTGGAGCTGAATCACGCTCCGCATCCGTTGGATCTCATTGAAGTCTTCGTCAAGCACCTGGAAATAGAGCTGCTTGCCCGCAGGCGCCAGGAAGTCCGCCGATCCATCCTCCGCCACGGGCGCGATCCCATACGACATCTTTGCCTCGTACGTTGGCCAGGCCGGGTCATCGCTCACGCGGTAGAGACCCTCCCCCACTTCTTCAATCTTCTTGGACCAGTCGTGATTCGTCCTGATCGGGCCCACCAACACGTTTGGCGTACGCGTGAGGTAGCTGTTGACGTGGCCTTTCACGAGATGGGTCGGCGAGGCATAGAAATCCTGGAAGGGCGGGTGATCATTCTGGCACTCACCGTTCGGCAAATGGGCCAAGTCAGCCGGGACTTCCTCGGCGACCCGGATGTATTTGATGCGGCCACGCGCCACTTCCGGCCCCAGACCGAGGTAAACGTCCTGAAGAGTGAAACGCCCCAGCCCTTCCTTGGCAAGATCCGGGTTAATGGAGCTCGCCAGAACCGGCGGCCGCGGCCGCGGGCGCAACGGTCTCGGCCCCGTGCTGCTGATTCCGGGATCGATGTAGAGCAATTCGCGGTTACCGTACCGATCGATGACGTAGATGCCCCAGCTATGGTGATTATCCGGGTTGTGGCTGACCACGAAGTAGTCGCTCGAGACGGGATAGGGGTCGCGAAACGTGTCAAAGTAGCTGCGGTCCATCTGGTAGTAGGGATGCGTGTCCGGAGTAATGTTGGTAATCGCGCTCGTATCGAAAGGATCCTTGCCCCGGTCGATCAAGGCGATGGGGCCTTCGTGGCTGCCATGGGACATGAGCGTGCAGATAATCTCGTTGGTTTCCGGGACCCCATGAGCCTGGCTGTAGCAATTGGGCGTATTGTTGCCGAACACCAGCGCGGGATGCGTTCCGTCCGGGCGGATCGTCCAGAGCGTGTGGCTGAAGTCCGCCCCCTTGTCGATATACTCGGAGCGCGTCCAGAGAATGAGGCCGTCGCTCATAACCGAAGGTTTCCACTCGCTCAGATTGGCGTAGGAAAGCCGCTTCATGGCGGTGCCGTCCCGTTCCATGCGGTACAGCACGTACGCCTGCGGACGCCAGCAGAGGAAACGAAGCGCGCAGCGAGTCGTGATGAACGCGACGCCCCCATCCGGCAAGACGGCTGGGTCGAAGTCGTGAAAGGGGCCGTCGGTGAGTTGCCGCACCTTGCCATCGTTCAGCGACAGCGAATACATATGCCAGTACGAATCCCATCCCTCGACCTCCGGCGCATCCGGCCGATAGGCGAAGAAAACGGTTTGAGCGTCATCATCAGGCACCGGCTCGCGGACAATACCCGCGCTGCCGTCGAACAACTCCTCGATCTCGGCCTGCTCCGGAATCAGGCCGCCTTGTGCGTCGAGGGGCACATGAAGCACGTAGACGCCCCCACCCGGTTCAAGGCAGCCGTCGAGGTGTTCGCTGTAGTTGTGCGATTCCAGGAAAGGATGCCGCTTGGCAAACAGGACATGTTCCAGCGGTGCCAGTGAAGGGTCTCGGAAGAACAGGCGCCGTTTGGCCCAACGGGCCGCGAGGTAGAGGTCGTCACCGGCGGCTGCGCCACCGTCCGCCGCCGCCTGGAACTGGGCCAATTGCCGCCGATCCGCGCTAACATCCAATCCCCGCTCCTCGAGACGATCAATCAAATCCGAATACAGCGCCAGAACTCGCTCCAAAGGCGCCAACCGCGCGATCGTTCCCCAGTAGGGCGCGCCGCCCGGATAGGCCGGCCGCTCCGTCACCAGCGGCGACAGATAATCATCTTTGGGAATCCGACTCCACGTATCGCGCTCGCGCAGAAAAGCGTACTGCACGACCCCGTGCCAGTTCTTCTCGGTCAGACGATCCACCCGCAAATGCGGCATCAGGTCGAACTGGCTCAACGGGTTTCGGCGGCGGGGCACAAGGGTGCTCGTTTTCGAATCCAGCATGGCTACCGGTTGCCGATCCGTTCCATTCAGCGATAGCAGCACCTGTGCTTCTGTGGGGATACGGTCCTGAAACTTACCCTCTCGATCTCGCGAGATCACCACCCGCGCCACCTCCACCGCCTCCGGCAATTCGATCTGCGCCCAGGCTTCTCCGGGCGTCGCCGAAATCCAACTGTGGGAATTGCCGTACTGGCCGTCATTCAGGTGTTCCACCGCGTGAATCGCGTATCCGGGCAGCAGCGAGGACGCGCTGGCCACGGCCCCACGGGATGCCAAGGCCAGATTTTCCGTGCCGTCGGGACCATAGATTTCCAATTCATCCAAGCACGGTTCCGAGTTACCGCTGGTGCGGCGAATCGCCAGCCGGACAAAGCGGGCTTCTTGAGCGGGGAAGTCGATTTCAGCCACACGCCGCTGCGCCTCGGTGACGGGGATTCGAGCAACCTTCTCCGCGAACTCCTCCACCACGGGACGGCGCATCTCCGCCGCCCCTACCGCGACGCTCTCCTGTCCTGGCGCAACCGCCAGCACGGAACCAAGCAAGACCAAGATGATGGGTAACGCAGCCATTCTCTTCTCCATCAATATGCCTGGAAGGGATTGTCCTTCCTTTGACGGAGCAAATCAAACTCCCGTGACAATGCGTTTCCCCATCATATGCACCACTCGGTTTGATGACCTGGGTGAAGAACGAGCGGCGCGGGAGCCCCAGTGTATCGCGCGCTTGACCAGCAGGCACTCAGAAGGTCAAGGCGGATACAATGCCGAGGACCCTCGCAAGGGAACCGATGACGGGAGGCGTACCGTTAAGTTCCTGGTAGCGCACGAAATCCACGTGCCCGTCGAAGTAGAGGACGTTGGCCCCGCCGGGAAGGTGATTGTAGGCGCTCACATCGGTGGCAACTTGGTCGAACATGAGGAAGATGGTGCTCTGCGCCTGGGTCGTGGCGGACGGATTCTTGACGTCCGTAATCATGAAGCGCTCGACGCCTTCGCGCAGCCGGTGGATGGTATTGCCGCCGCCGTTGCCGTAGCCCTCGATGGCGCCCCCGGAAAAGTCGCGATCGACTTGCGCCGCAATGGCCCCATCGTCTTCGCTCGTAATAGCGTTCAGCAGGTCCAAATTGACTAACTGCGTCAGCCCGCGCATGAGCTGTATCGGGCCGTTGCCCGAGGTATCCGCGTCGCCGAGGTCGTATGCCCCCGAAAGCAACGTCACAAGGCCGTCAAGAGGTACACCGCCGTAGTGATCATCGAGCCGGTCAAGGATCCAGCTCGTGTAGAAGTAACTCGAGTCGATGGCGTCGGCGCATTCGTTCGTGCCGGCGATGATGTCCCAGCACCACGTGCCGTCGTCGTACTTGGCGTTGTCGATGGCGGCCTCCAATTCCGGATCCGAGGGGCAGAAAGCGATCATGGGATCGGTCAGGTATTCCGGATACAGGCAGAATACCTTCGGCCCAAAATCGAGACGCACTTCCCGGTCGCCGTTTGCCTTCGCATAGGCGCCAAACTGGATCGGAGGATAGTATTCCCCTTCAGATTCGTTGGCGTACATCTTGAAAACCAAGCCCCTCGTGAGTACCGTGTTCGGGGGCAGTATATCATGTTGAGGGGTTCATGCGGCGAGCCTCTGGGCTTGGGTTTTGGATAGATCGAGTCGTTCTTGGATGAATTTGGCGAGGTCCGGGGCTGGGGAGG
>Ga0209097_10000456_pt1 | contig 41769 bp, 43 predicted proteins | sample AD_UKC052_MetaG_FD_184419 | JGI IMG/M metagenome (GOLD analysis project Ga0209097, IMG submission 184419) | Active sludge microbial communities of municipal wastewater-treating anaerobic digesters from USA - AD_UKC052_MetaG (SPAdes) (version 2) | ecosystem: Engineered > Bioreactor > Anaerobic >... | reverse complement strand
GTCTCCGGGTCGAAATACTTCGCCGCCTCCAGCTCATCTCCGAAAAAATCCAGCCGCACCGGCTCGATCATTCCTGCAGGAAAGATGTCAACGATGCCCCCGCGCATTGAATACTCGCCCGGCTCGCGCACGGTCGACGCCCGCGAATAACCGTTGATGTCGAGATACCCGCGCACCCGCTCCTGCGGCACCGCATCGCCCACACGCGCCACGAACGCCGCCACGCCCATATGCGACCGCGGCGGCACGCGCTGCACAGCCGACGACGCCGTCGTCACCACCAGCATGGGCGGCGAGCCCACATTCCGCCCCGCCAGTCGCGCCAGCGCCGCACAGCGTTGAGCCGCTACAGCCGGGATTGGACTCACCCGGTCATAAGGCAGGCAGTCCCACGCCGGCAGGTTCACCACTTCCAGAAGGGGCGTGAAAAACCGCGCGGCTGCCGCCGCCATGAAGGCATGCCGGTCGTCCCGCGCGATATAGAGTGAAGCGCCGCCCCGCTTCTGCGCTGCTTCCGCAATCAGGCGCACATCCGCGATGAACGGCGTCTCATAGACCCGTACCGGCTTTGTCTGGCTTGCAATGGAATCCCAGACGCGCATCGCACACTCACGAATAGATCAGGTACCCGGACGCCTCATTGAGCGTCAGGCTTGCCTGTTTTTATCGATTTTCCTGCCCCGGAACGCCCGAAGCAGCGCTTCTTATCTGGGTGCGGAATATCGGAAGGAAAGCAGCAGGTCGAGAACTTCCGAGCGCTGGTCCTCGGCAGGCCGGTCCCGCCCCATGATCCAGTCAAACACGATCTGGTCGGGAATATCGAGAACAGCCTCGAACTCATCCAGCTGCCGACCATCGAACCTGGCCAGATGGGCATCCGTGAACTGCTGCATATAAAGGTCCAGCTCCCTGAACCCCCGCCTGTCCGCCCGGAACTTCAGCTTCCGCCGCCGCGTCTCGATCTCACTCATGCGCGCGTATTACCGCTCTCGTTCGCGAATGCACAGACCCTTCGCTTTCCACCCGACCCGCTAACGCTTTGCGGAACTTATGGCGCACGCATCGAACGACTGACGCTAGACCACCGCCCCGCGTCAGTCCTTGTCGGCGAAGGGGTTCTTGCCTTGCTTCAGGACGAGGCGGATGGGGACGCCCGGGAGGTCGAAGGCGGCGCGGAGTTCGTTGAGGAGGTACCGCTTGTAGGTTTCGGGCATCTCGTTGGCGCGGCTGGCCATCAGCACGAACGTCGGCGGACGGGTTTTCATCTGCGCCATGTAGCGCGGCTTGATGCGCTTGCCGTTCGGGGCTGGCGGCGGGTGTTTCTGCGTGACGTAGGCAAGCCAGTCGTTGAGGTCGCGCGTCTTGACCCTTGCCGACCAGTCCTTGTGGACCTTCAGGCAGGCGTCCATCAGCTTGTCGAGGCCCTTGCGGGTGATGCCCGACACGGGGACGAGCGGCGTGCCGGCGGCGTGCGGCAGGTGGGCGAAAGCCTGATGGTCCATTTCCTTGCGGGCTTCGGACGTGTTGTCGACCGTGTCCCACTTGGTGATCGCGAAGACGAGACCCCTGCCCTCGCGGATGACGAGGTTGGCGATCTGGATGTCCTGCTTCTCGAAGGCGTCGCGCGGATCCATGACGAGCACGACGACGTCGGCGAAGCGGATGGAGTGCGTCGTCTCCATGGTGGAGGCGCGTTCGAGCTTTTCCTGCACCTTGGCGCGCTTGCGCAGGCCGGCGGTGTCGACGAGGCGGATTTCGCGGCCGCCCCATGACCAAGCGACGGTGACGCTATCGCGCGTGATGCCGGCTTCGGGGCCGGTGATGAAGCGATCGTCTTCGAGGATGCCGTTGAGCAGCGTGGACTTGCCCGCGTTCGGGCGACCGACGAAGGCGATGCGGATCGGCTTGGTGGGATCGACCGGCGGGGCTTCGGCGTCGGGATCGAAGGGCTCTTCGGATTCCTGCTCGGGCTCGAGCGAGATCAGGGAGCCGGACGCTTCAAGCTTTGCCTGCGCGGCGGCGAGGCCGGCGAACAGGTCTGACATGCCCTCGCCGTGTTCGGCGGAGAGCGGCGCGGGATCGCCGAGGCCGAGGCGCCAGGCTTCCATCAGGCCGGCGTCGCCCTGCTTGCCTTCGCACTTGTTGGCGGCGAGGACGACCGGCTTGCCTGACTTGCGCAGGAGCTGGGCGAAGCGCTCGTCGACCGGCGTGACGCCGGCACGGGCGTCGTACAGGAAGATTGAAACGTCCGCCTCGCGGATGGCGATTTCGGTCTGGCGACGCATGCGGGTTTCGAGACTGTCGTCGTTGACGTCCTCGAAGCCGGCAGTGTCGATCAGGATCATTTCCAGGTCGCCGAGGCGGCCAGTCGTTTCCTTACGGTCGCGCGTAACGCCGGGCTGGTCGTCGACGATTGCGATCTTCCGTCCGGCGAGCCGGTTGAACAGGGTCGACTTGCCTACGTTCGGGCGACCGACGATGGCCACCTTCAGCGTCATGGGAAACTCCAATTCGGCCCCTGAAACAGGGGGCCTTCAGACCCTTACCAGCAAATCGCCGAAGGGCCTATTTAATCGCGACCAGCTGAGCCTGGTCGGTAAGGACGAAAATCTTGCCGTTGGCGGCGATGGGTTCGATGTACACGGGCTGACCGAGCTTGATATCGGCCAGCGTCTCGCCGTTCTGGGGCGACAGCGCGATCACGTCGCCTTCCGAAGACGCGATGACGACGCGGTTCGAGGCCAGGAGCGGGCCGGTCCAGACGATACGGTTTTCCACGTTGTTGTCCCTGAACTCAGGGAGTTCCCGAACCCAGGCAACCTTGCCGTCGATCTTGTTGATCGCGGCGACCTTGCTGTTCGTGCCGACGACATAGAGTAGATCGCCGCCGATGACCGGCCCCTGACGCGAGCCGAACGTCTTGCTCCAGATACGCGTGCCGGAGCGTGCGTCGATCGCTGTGAGGATGCCCGAGTGGCTGGCGACATAGACGACGCCGTCCTGGATCGTGGGCTTGCCAGCGATGTCGTTGATCGCGGAGAGCGGCGTGTAGCGGCCGGTGGAGGTGAGCGTGTCAGTCCACAGGCGGCGCCCGTTGGCCGGGAGGTAGGCGATCAGCTCGCCGGAGGAATAACCGACAGCGAGGATATCCTGGTTCACCGCCGGGCTGGGCGAAGAGAGAACGCGCGCAGACTCGGACAGGGCCTGGTCGTTCCAGATGACTTCGCCGGTGTCGGTGTTCACCGCATAGAAGTCGTTGTTGGTCGATGTGAGGAAGGCGCGGTTGCCGAGAATGGCGGGCGAGGATGACAGCGGGGTCTCGACCCGGCGATGCCAGATCTCCGTACCGTCGCTGAGGTTCAACGCGGCGATGTAGGCGAAGCCCGAGGCGACGATGAGCTTTTCGCCAGCAATCGCGAGACCGCCGCCGACGGTGTATTCATCCCATTTCGGGTTGGAGGCCTTGAGCTTGTTCTCCCACACGCGCTTGCCGGAAGCGGTGTCGAAAGCGGTTACGACCTGGTTGCTGTCGATGGTGTAGATGCGGCCAGCCTTGGCGACGGGCGCAGCGACGATGCGCTTAAGCTCGCCCGAGCCTTCGCCGGCGCTGACGCGCCAGTCGACCTTGAATTGTTCGCCAGCCACAAGATGGCCGGGGACCTTGCTGGCGTTCGAGCCGGACTGGAGCCAGTCACCCGACGGCTGTGCGGCAGGCAGCGTGATGGTGGACGCGGCCAGCGTCGCGTCGGGGACGAGGTTTTCCGAGAACGGGTTCACCGTTACCCGCGCCGCCTTCTCTTCTTCCGAGAGGACGATCGGGGCGTTGCCGCAGGCCGCGAGAATGGCGGCCAGGGGCAAGGCGAGAATGAGATTACGCATCACTGATGTCATTGGGGCGCCTGCGCGGGTGACGGAGTGGCGGGAGCCGGCGTGGCTGCGGGAGCAGCCGGCGCCGGTGTTGCCGCCGGAGTGGCGGGGGCGTCGAGATCGATCTTGCGTGCGGGCAGCGTGGACAGCGCCTGCTGGACGCGGCGCTGGACGCCCTGTGGGGCTTCAAGGTCAAGCGCCAGGGCTTCGAATTCAGAACGGGCGCGCTCGACATTGCCTTCGGCGAGAGCCTTGGCGCCGATGAGTTCGCGAGCAAGCGCCGAGGCCTGCCCCGTGCGGTCGAGCAGCGGCTTGAGAACAGCTTCAACCTCGGCGAGCGTGCCGGTGTCGGCCTTGAGGTAGGCCAGCTTGATGATGGCGAGGTCGCCCATCACGCCCTTGTCGGCGGCGGCAGCCGCGGAGAGGTGGGCTTCGACGGCGGCGGTGTCGTTGGTCAGCTCTTTCTCGACCCCGGCGAGCATATGGCCGGCGAGCGCTTTGAAACCGGTCTTGTCGGTTTCGAGCTGGGCGAAGCTGGCACGCGCGGTGGTCAGGTCGTTCTTTTCCTGTGCGGCGAAGCCGGCGTCGTAGATGACGGCCGCTTTGTTGATCTCTTCGGCGCGGATGCCCCGATAGATCTCAAGCCCGGCGACACCAAGAATGGCGACGGCGACGAGACCGTAGATCAGCCACTGCCAGCGCTTCCACCATGTCGCGAAGGTATCCTCGCGGAGGGACTGGTCGACTTCTTCGAAGATATCGGTCACGCGCGGGTATGCTCCGGAAAGGTGGGGCAACTTAGCCGGGGCGGACTGCCCCGGCAATTCGCCATAGCCGTTGAGGATGAGGATGGGCTGTTGAGATTATGGCTGTTTTTTGAGTGTGTAGGTCTCTTTTTCCCCGGGGAACGTCCGGGCCCTCACATCCGAGGCATATCCATCTACAGCCTGGGCTATCTGGACGCGAAGATCGGCATATCGCCGCACGAATCGGGGCGTCCAGTCGAACATGCCCAGAAGGTCGTCCGTCACGAGAATCTGGCCGTCACAGGCGGCGGAAGCCCCAATTCCGACCGTGGGGCAGGAAACCTGACGGGTGATCTGGGCCGCCAGGTCCTCGGCGACCCCCTCGATGACCATGGCGAAGCAGCCGGCTTCGTCGGCGGCCACGGCCTCGGAGATGACGCGGTTGCGCTCCGCCTCGGTGCGGCCCTTGGCCTTGAAGCCCCCATCCACATTGGTGGCCTGCGGACGCAGGCCGACATGGGCCATGACCGGGATGCCCCGCTCGACCAGGTAGCGGACCGTGGCGGCGGCGTATTCCCCGGCTTCGATCTTGACGGCCTGGCAGCCGGTTTCCTTCATGATGCGCGAGGCGTTCATGAACGCCTGCTCGACGCTGGCCTCGTAGGAGCCAAAGGGCATGTCGACCACGACGAATGCCCGCTTTGAGCTACGCATGACCGCCTGCCCGTGCAGGATCATCATATCGACGGTGACGCCGACCGTGGTGGGCAGGCCGTGCACGACCATGCCGACGCTGTCGCCGACGAGGAGAACGTCGCACGTCTCGTCCAGCAGGGCGGCCATCGGGGCGGTGTAGGCAGTGAGGCAGACCAGCGGAACGCCACCCTTGGCGGCGGCGATATCCTTAACGGTCTTGCGGGCGGACTGGACCTGGGCGGACATCCGGGAGCGTCCCCTCTTCAAACAGGGCCGCTCAATAAGCTGCAACGGCTGCCGAGGCAATGCGCGGGCCGTTTACCAACCCGCGGTCAAGCGCGGGGCCTCCCGATGGACAACAATCGGGGCGGCCTCTCGTCTGGCGCCAAGCGTCAGGCAGCATCCAGGTAAAATCCACGCTCGTAGTTGAAGCCGAGCGCGGCATCCGGCACGTTGATTGTGACTTCGTCCACGATGTCGGAATGCCCTGCCGGATATTCATTTCTTTCGATCAGAAGCACGAGCTTGGGCCCAAAATGCAGCATCAAAAGCCCTTCCTCGTTCAAACTCAGCATCGGCATTGTTGAACCATGAAGATGCGACCGCGCGACAGTTTCAAGGCTACTTTCGTCAACACTGATCGAATCCAAAAGCTTGTTCGCACCATCGAACAGGAGCCAACTCTCACCGTGAACTCCGACCGAGCATTCTCCCCTCAAGACCGTGAATGAGCTCCTAGTCTTTGGCCTTACTTGCTTGGCAACTGGTGTTCCGAACTCCAGAAAAACATTGCTCCCGATGCTCCGCCAAGCAGCGAAACAATAGAGACGGCGGTACGGCAAAAGTTTGCTGTTGGCGCCAGCAATCGTACTTTGGATTTCAGTGCTATTCATGCAACGGGTTTTGATCGTTTTGAAGACTCATACCGTTGTCATTCTGACTAAGTAAAAGGTTGCCATCGCTCAGCCCGCTAGCACGTCCACGCCGATCAGCATGTAATGCACCTCGTAGATGAACAGCAGATAGAGCGCGAGGCCGACGGCGATGGAGAGAAGATCGCCCAGCACGTTGGGCTTGATGTTCGCGGCGCCGACATCGCCACGGCGCTTCACCGCGATGCGATCGACAACGCCATAGATCAGGAATGACGCGAACAGGATGACCGAGGCGAGATCCCAGTTGGCGATGAGATGCGCCAGCGCCCAGACCTTCACGGCAGCCAGCATGGGGTGCTTCACCCCCTTCTTGATGAAACCCGCCGGCGGCATGTAGGTCGCCACGATCAGGACCATCGCCGGAAGCATCAGCGCCATGGTGATATGCCGGGTCCATGGCGGCGGAACGGCGAGCGGGATCCACGGCTTGAGCATGCCATAGCCCCAGACCATGGCGACGAAGCCCGCGAGTGTCAGGATCGAATACAGGCCCATATACGGCCCGCGCCCCATGCGGACGGCGAGGCTGTTTTCATCCCGCGAGCGGAACGCCGAATAATAGTGCATGCCGAAGAACACGAGGAGGCCCGCGAAAAACGCGAGCATGTACCAGAGTTCCATCGCAGACTCCCGAACGCCGCCATCCCCGGACGCGATCTAGAGCAAAGGAGCGTGCGAGAAGCAATCGCCCGTGAGGCCGTGACTAACGCTCCTGGGCGAATACCGCGACGAGCGTGAAACTTACCCCAGCGATAACCGCAGCTACGGTGATCAGCATCGGGTCGAAGCCGCCCTGCCCGACTTCGCGGAGCTCGGCCGAGACGCCATCGAACCAGCCCGTCATGGCAGGAAGATGTGGGGCCAAATCGATGATGCTGGCGACAGCCACGCCGAAGCCGGCCATGCCGGCGCCGTAAACCGCCGTGCGCCGCCAACCGATACCGTCATGAGCCTTTGCGACCACACGGCGGGAAAAGCCATCATCGCGAATGGCGGACTCTTCGGCAGCGAACATACGCGCGAGGGCGTCGTCACCGGGTTCTTCAGGTTCTCGCAGGTCAGACATGGCCGATCCTCTGAACATCACTCTCTCACGCTGGCTGATAGGCGGCCAGCGCCTTCTGTAGTTTCGCCCTGCCCCGGAGCACCCATGATTTGACCGACCCCAGCGGCGCTTCCATCACCAGGGCGGCTTCGGTGTGGCTGAGGCCCGCGCCGATGCAGAGGGCGACGGCGGCGCGCTCGCTCTCGTCGAGAGCCGCCATGGCGCGGGTCAGGTCCAGCCGTTCGCCGGTCTCGCCATCTGCGCCGGCGTGATCCTCGTCCGTAACCTCGACACGCGGGCCTTTGCGGGTGGCGAGGAATTCCCGGTAAGCGATCATGCAGACCCACCCACGGAATGAACCCCCACGCCATGTGGACCGGCGCCGCCAGGCAGTAAGAAAGGCGTTCTGGGCGATATCGTCGCCATCTGACGCCGAACGCGCCAGCCGGCGGGCCAGCGCGCGGATGCTCGCCTGATGGCGGGCGACGAGTTGGCCAAAGGCTGCTCTGTCACCCGCCATCGCGGCTTGCGTCAGGTCCGTTGAATCGGGGGAGGATCCGGACACTGTCGTATCAACGTTGTTTGGACTCGTTGGCGAAGAAGTGGAGCCCGAGGAAGGCGAGCCCGATGAACAGCGGGAAAGTGGCGACGCCGTAGAGAGCGCGCATCACATCGTAGGCGTCACGGTCGCCGGACGTACCCATGATCGTGGCGAACGAGGCGAAGCCGGCGGCGATGGCGACGAAAACGATGCCGCGGCGCAGGTCTGCGATCGGGCTGGAAATGCGCGCCATGGAATCGAGCGCGTCGGGCGTCAGCGGCTGGCCCTTCTCAATTGCGAAACGGAGGGTCTGGAAGGCCTCACTCCGTTTGCGGGCCGCAAAGTGCTGAACCATCCAGATGATGAGCACGATCGCTCCAAAGAATGCGATCGGGATCAGAATTTCGACTTGCATGGCCTTATGGCCTCCATTGCGAACGACTGCGCGTCCTGATGCAGGTTAGAGGGCAGGATGGGCCAAAACGGATGCGGCCCCCGGAAATAAATTTCCGGGGGCCGCAATAATCAGGTTCTACGCTGCGTAAGACCTAGGCCCGGCGGCGTTCACGCCCACGCTCGAGGCTGGCGATATAGCGGCGGTGCTCCTCGAAGGGATCAACCGCACGCTCTTCGCGCGGACCACCCGGCTTGGCGACAACACGTGTCTCCTTCTTGGCCTTGGCGGCTTCCTTGATCTCTTTCTTGCGGGCTTTCCGTTCGGCGCGTTTCATGGCGTCGACGGACAGCTCTGCATCGAGACGGGCTTGTTCAGCGGCGGCAAGGGCTTCGAGCCGGGCCTGTTCGGCTGCGGCTGCGGCTTCCTCGCGGGCGCGCTGGCGCTCGAGCTTTTCAGCTTCACGCTGGGCGCGGATCTCTTCCGTGCGAGCGCGACGCTCAGCCTCGTGGTCGATCAGGACTTCTGCCTGGACCGTGGGCTTGGGTTTGAATTTTTCGAGAAGGGCTTTCTTGGCGGCGGCTGCGAGTGCCTGCCGTTCAGCGAAGGTCGAATTCTTGGGTTGCATCTAGGCTTTCGGAATCAACGGTGAATCGTTGGGTGGGAGATGTGCGCGGTACATATGTCGGCGCAACGCTTTCGTCCATACCCTGCGGCATTACGCCGAGTTCATTGCGATATGGCCCATGTCTGCCCTCCTTCTGCATGCCGGATTGAGACGGAATTGTGATGCGTACGGCAGGCTACGCACGGGAAGGCTTGCTGCAGGCAAGGACATTTCAGGCTGCCAGATCGCGGACACGTTCGAGGTCGCGGACAAAAGCGGCGTATTCCCGCTCGCGGTCTTCAACCGTTGGCAGGCGGAGAAGCGATGAGGGGTGGACGGTGATGTAACCGCGCTGGCCATATTCGGCCGGGAATGCGTGCTCCCCGCGGTTATCCCGTATCGTCAGCGCCTTCCCTTCCAGCGCGTGAACGGCTGTGGCGCCCAGGGCGACGACCAGCCTCGGCTTCACCAGCTCCAGCTCCTTCTTGAGCCACCAGCGATAATGCTTGATCTCGCCAGCCGTAGGCGACTCGTGAATACGCCGCTTGCCGTGCCTGACGAACTTGAAGTGCTTCACCGCATTGGTGATGTAGGCCTTGCTGCGGTCTATCCCGGCATGTTCCAGCGCGCGGTCTAACAGTTGGCCGGCGGGGCCAACGAAGGGGCGGCCTTGCAGGTCTTCCTGGTCGCCGGGCTGTTCGCCGACGAAGGCGATGGCCGGATGCAGGGGTCCCTCGCCGAACACGGCTTTGGGGGAGCCTTCGACGAAGGGCTCGGTCTTCGCGATGATCGCGTTCAGCTCGGCCAGTGAGGTGATCCCCGGCCCTGTCATTGCGGCGACGGCTTTTGCGGGGTTTCGCTTTGCGGGCATGGCGGGCTCCTGTTCGATCATCCGATCAACGCGCGAAGCGGCAGCCTGGATGAGATGCGGGATGGCTCGGGTTTCAGGGAGGTTGCGCCAGTACTTTTTGGGCATGTGCTGGCGCATCTGGTTCAGGTTGGTGCGCGCCGGGTTGAATGTGCTTTCGTAATAGGTGCGCCAGCCGAGTTCGAACGCGTCAGTTTCAGGCGCATCGGCGCGCGACCCAGGTGGACCGATGGCGAGTTCGGCCTTGTCCCACCAAAGAGAACCTTTGGGGGTGAGGATTGCCCAGTCGATCGATGTGAAGCGGTCGATGAAAAACTTGGCTGTTTCCTCGACGATGAAATGATCGGGCTCGAACCACGCCACGAAGCGAGGACCGACGACAGGATCGTTCACTTGGCGGAAGCGGACGAACGCGTGCATCTTGTGAAGGTCGCGGCGGACGGACTTGGCCATGGCGGTGAGCCTGGCCACGAGCTTATCGCTGGCAACTTCGTGGAGATGCGTTTCAAGACTATCTGGACGACGCATGCGCCAGACCAGCTCGTAGAGTAGCGCATACTTTTCCGGGTCGCTGTGGCAGACCACCAGCCGGATGAGATCGGCAACTGTGCGGGGAAGGATGATCGGCTTGCCGGCGGCACCGTAGGATGATGGCAGCTTGCCGCCGCCGAACAGCTCTGGCTCGGAACTGGCGCACCAGGTGATCTGCCTGTGGGGAATGTGCGACCAGGTTAGAATGCGCAGCGCTTGGCGGAAGCCTTGCAAGTCAGCGCCGCCATTGAGGTAGATGTGCTGGTGGGCGGTTGGGTCCATCAGAACAGGCTCAGTTGCGTGGGCTGAGGCGCGAGGCGTTGGCGCAGGTCAGCGCGATCTGTTTCGGCGGTGGGGCGCCAGTCGGCGGCGATGATGAAGGGGCGGACGCGCTTCAGCCCGGCGCAGACGCGGGCGACATCATCCAGGCGCAGCGTGGTGTGGCGGCGGGCGGCGATGATGCGGTCAACGGCCCGCACGCCGAGGCCGGGGACACGCAGCAGGGCTTCGCGGTCGGCGATGTTGACGTCGACGGGGAAGCGGTCGCGGTTCTTTAGGGCCCAGGCGAGCTTGGGATCGATTTCGAGATCGAGCATGCCGCCATCGCCGCCCGAGGCGATCTCGTCGACGCCGAAGCCGTAGTAACGGAACAGCCAGTCGGCCTGATAAAGCCGGTTCTCGCGCTGGAGCGGCGGGGGCTTGGCGGGTAGCGCGCTGCTGGCTTCCGGGATGGGGCTGAAGGCGGAGTAATAAACGCGGGAGAGCGCGTAGTCGCCATAGAGCCTTGCGCTGGTGGCCAGCATGTCTGCGTCATTGGTGGCGTCTGCGCCGACGATGACCTGCGTGCTTTGACCAGCCGGTGCGAACTCGCGGGCATGGCGGGATTTTTCCTCGCGCGATTCCGCGATGCGTTCACCCATCTGGCCCATCGCGTTGGTGATCGAGGCAGTGTCTTTCTCCGGCGCGTAGGCTCTCAGGCTTTCCTGCGTGGGGAGTTCGAGATTGATCGAGAGACGATCCGCCCAGAGCCCTGCCTGTTCGATCAGCCAGGGGCTGGCCTCCGGGATGGTCTTGAGGTGGATGTAGCCGGCGAAGCCTTCGTCCTTCCGCAGCTTCTTCGCCACGAGGATCATCTGCTCCATCGTGTAATCAGCCGAGCGGATGATGCCGGAGGAGAGGAACAAGCCCTCGATGTAGTTGCGTTTGTAGAACTCGATGGTGAGGCGGACGACCTCGTCCACCGCGAAACGTGCGCGCTCCACATTCGATGAGCGGCGATTGATGCAGTAGGCGCAGTCGTAGAGACAATAATTGGTCAGCAGGATCTTGAGCAGCGACACGCAGCGGCCATCGGGGGTGTAGGCGTGGCAGATGCCGTTGCCATCAGTTGAACCAAGACCGTTCGGCCCGGCCTTGCGCTTTTTTGCGCCGGCGGAGGCGCAGGAGGCATCGTATTTGGCGGCGTCCGCGAGAATGCGGAGCTTGCGGTTGAGGGCTTCATCCACGGCGATGTCCTGCTTTGTTGTTCACTATATGTTCTAGCGACGATCAAGCAAGCTCGCCTTCTCCTGTGATAGGTTTGGCCTAAACGAATAGCCCTGCGTATGACTCAGGCTTGAAGCCCAGCGACAGCTGGCCGTTACGGTCGAGCACGGGACGCTTTACCAGCGTGGGATGGGCGAGCAGCAGGGCGATCGCCTTCTTGGCATCCACGCCGGTCTTCTCTTTCTCTGGCAGCTCGCGCCAGGTTGTGCTGGCCTTGTTGAGCACCTTTTCCCAGCCGAGTTCATTCACCCAGCCTTCGACCATAGCTTTGGTGAGGCCGTCTTCGCGGACATCGTGGAAAGCGTATTTGACGGCTTTCGCATCGAGCCATTTACGCGCGGCGCGGGTCGTGTCGCAGGTGGCGAGGCCGTAGATGGTGACGTTCGTTTTGCTCATGTGCTCATTGACCAGCTTAACGGCCAGTGCGCCAGCCGGGTGCGTTACAAATCGCAGGTCGGGATGGCAGGCGGCGTCCGGTGGGTTATGTTCTGAACCAAGCCCATCAGAGGCGTGGAGGAATACCATGTTCACCGGAATGCGGATCAGCTTCGCGATCATTGCCATGACGGCGACCCTTGCCGCCTGCTCTTCCTCCGAGCCTGCAGCCGCCGGCGCGCAACAGTCTGCCAGCATTGCCAATTCCTGCATCAACCCGGTCGACATCAGGAGTCAGGATATCGTCAGCGACAAGGAGATCCGCTTCGAGATGCGCAATGGCGAGGTGTGGGTGAACACTCTCCCGCGCCAATGCCCGAACCTGAAATTCCAGGGCGGCTTCACCTGGGACATTCGCGGCGGGATGGTGTGCTCCAATCAGCAGACCATCTTCGTGAAGGATCACGGCACGCCCTGCCAGCTTGGCGCCTTCACTCGGCTGCCAAAAGCGGAGTAGCGGAGGTGCCCTCGCCCAGCTGCCACGAGCCAAGCGTAACGTGGCGCGTCTGACCAAGCATGCTGTGGATGAGGCGGAACTCCGTGCACGTCCACGTTACGGGCTCGATGGGCTGCTCGCTGATGTCGTTGCTGTCGTACAGAAGCGTCATGTGAGGTGTGTAGGGCCGCACGAATTTGCGGAGACCGGATTGCGCCATCGCGCTTCCGATTTCGCGCTGCAAAGCCTGTACCTCAGGCGCGCCTTCGCTGCTGCGCAAGACGAAGGGCCGGTTGCGTTCGCGGCCTGCGAAGCTCAGGGCGCGGTCGAACGTTATGTCGATAGCGGGAGTCTTCACCTGCGCCGCCGCTTCGCATGCTCGTGCGACGACAACGTCAGGACAACCAACGTAGTCCCCAAGGTGACACAAAGTGACATGTAGCCGATCCATGGCGAGCGCCCGGCCCCAGAGACCGTGCCGGATTCGAAGATCTTGCTGAAGCGCATAGACCTGCGCCGTGGTTGAAGCTGGTGGGAAGATCGCGAAGAAGAGCCGGTCCGTCGCCCGCATAGCGAAACCTTTTGCCGCCGGTCGTTCATACGCACCGCCCTTGTTTGAGCTTGGAACATATCATGAACGCGATGGACGCCAAGCGTCCTTCGCCCGATTGGCGAACTACCCTGTGAGCAAATGGCCGGGTCTATTCTTCGCCGTCGGCGTCGCGGTGTTTGGGCTGGGCCTCCAGGAAGGCCTCGATCTCGTCCAGCGTGGCTGAATACTCATAGCCTTTGTCGCCGAAGACGACTTTGCGCGTGTCTTCATCACGCAGCATGTAGCCGCCGTGCTGGGCAATTTTTCCGAACGGCTTCTCGCACTTCATCAGCAATACACCATAGCGATAGCCGAGCCGCTTCACGCGGCGTTCCTGCGATCTGGCTGCGTCGCGGCCTGCGCCTGTCACGTTGCTACTCCCACTCGATTATCGATCGACCCTTCGCCATCTTTCGCTGTCGCTCGTAGAGCTAGCGTCATTTCGAATGCGACCGTCAAGCGCACCGTCAAAAGGATTTGCCTGAATCCAAGCAGTTGAACACGTCATGCCGGTATCGTCGTAGATGACACGCCAACAGCCAAAACAAGTGTAGCTGAGGCTCGTCGTCCTTGCGCTGTGAACGCCTTGACCGCTTCACGTTCAATTAATGACAGAAGCTCGAAGACCCGCACATGTAGGACGAGGTGAGACCGCTCAGATAGTTCATCTTCGATTCCATCTGGTAGTCGGGCGCGGTGTAAAGCGGCGCCGGATCGGCGTATCTTCGCGCGTTGAATGGGTCCCCAAGGGATTGATACTGGTAGCTGCTTCCGGCCGCCCGGACAGATGGCGGGAAGCGGCGGGCGTATTCGTTAGCCACGGCTGCATCCGGCCTTGATTTTCCGAAGCTGCTGACTTCGTGGACATGGCGGAGCGCCTCGTCGCCGACCAGATCGGAACGGCCATTGGCGAGCGCGTAGTTTACGACTTTCGGAAGGTCGGCCCAGTCTTCCATCGCAATTTCCATCGCCGCCTCTACATTGCCGGCGTCGAGCTGCGCCTGCACGCGCGCTGTACGGCTGGCGCTGCGTTCCGCGCGCTGGCGCCGCCATTCGTCCTCGCGGTCTTCCTGCGCACGCTGGGCTGGCGTCAGCGCGGCGCGGCGGTTCTGCTCATGCACACGCCATCCTTCGGCAATGCGCTCGAACATCTTGTTGTTCTCGGCGATGCGATAATTGTTCAAGCCCTGCGGATATGAGACTGACCGGACAAAGTCTTCGGCCTCCTTGCGGGTGGCGAACGGCTCCGGGTTCATCTTCGTGGGTGAAGCTCGCAGGTTGCTCACCGCAGGCATGGCCGCCCAGATATCGACGCGTCCGTCCGCCATGACACAAAGCAGAGCCGCTGCGATCCGCGTGTCGCTTCCCGGCATGTCCCTGACCTCTTCGGGCAGGTCGATATGCTCAATGGCGACATAGCGCGCGATGGACCGGGACGCCTTGATGTAGGCCTCGCCGGGGTAGTCAATATATCTGGCTCGCACCTGAGTGATGGGACACGACGCCTTGTCATAGGCAAACTGATAGCACGGCACATGGGGCGGTCGCAGAAGCGGAGCCAGCCGCACGCCGTCCGGTGTCTCCCAGAGGGCCGCCAGCCCGGCTTCCTCCGGCTGGTAGAGCGGATTGTCTCTGAGGTCCGCCGTCACCCGCTCACCCACAGGACGCACGCCGAGGAAGCCCTCGATACCTTCGGAGCCGTTTCTCAGCAGCGTGTAAGTGTCGAGTTCACCGAGATAGGGAAGATAGAGCTGCCGCTTGGCGTCCAGCACCTTTAACAGAAGGCGGGACGGCGCGGTGAAGACGAACGGGCCCTGCGTCGAAAACCGCGAGATGAGCGGAGGAGCCGTCTTGCTGGTGTGGAATTTGATAGTGGAGTGATTGACGACCCGCTCCTGGACGCCATCGCTATTGTTGGGACTGCGCATGATGACGTCGAGGCCGTAGGTGAGCTGCAGCGGCGGCAGGCCCGCGTCACTTGCGGGGCTCATCACGCCGGCAAAACTGCCCCAGGTTTCAATTTTCTTTTGCTTGTCGTTCCAACGCAGCAGCGCGACGGTCTGCGTATCGCCATTGTCGGCGCTCGATATGTAGTAGCGGTACACGGGGTCCGCTGAAAATGTCGCCGTGGCCTCGCGATGCAGCACATCCATGATGCGGATGTCGCCTTTGCCGATCGTGGTCGTTTTGGTCTTGTCGATCTGGAGACTGAGCCAGTCCTCGGCGCCGGGCTTCCTGACGATCGCATAGTCGGAGTTTACCGGGAACAGTCCCGACCATTCCGGTTTGATCACCCAGCGCGAAGCGCCGCCAACGGAGAAATAGACACCGTAGCGAGCCGTCTTTGCCCGCTCCAGCGACCCCAGCGGTAGACCTGTGTCAACGTAGCGGGCATAATAGAAGCGCCCCGAAAGGTCATAGACCTGCCCGTCGTCACGGGTGACCGGCATCTGGTACGGGTCAATCTGCCCGGCGATTTCAAGATTGAGCCCGGATGGCCCCGCTGGGGGCATCTGCGCGAATGCACTCGCCACTGCGCAAACGGCAAGTAATACGCCTGCGATCAGCATTCGGAGCAGTTTCATTCGGAACTTCCCGCTTTAGATTTGGTACTCTCGGCCACATGCCGTGGGGCGGCCTTTCAGAAATTGCCGCGATAATACTTGTTGGCGTGATCGCGGGACATGCACGTCCGGCGTGGTCCGCAGGCCCGCCTCATACGCAATCGCCAGTTCCAGCTTCTCGCGCGCAATCGATTTGTCTTTCGGATACCCGTTAAGTCCCCCAAGATAAGCGGCGCCGAGTTCGCCGCAGAGCCGCCCGTTGTTGGTTGCGTAGCCTGTCTCCATCACGTCCCTGAATGTCGCTTTCAGGGCGTCGGTATTCGCGCCATTCGCTGCCTTGATTTGCGCGTTGACGTAATTGTAGGCGCTGTTGCAGGCATCGCTGTCCTTTGCTTCTGTGCAAGCCAGCCTATCAGCCGACAAGCTCGCAGCGGTCGTTTGGCGAGCTGACGCCGATGGAGCGACTTGGACGGCCAGCATCAGCGCCGCGACCATGGGGAGCATGAGAGACTTCCGACGGGTGGCGATCATTGCTTTTCCAATTGGGGTTGGCGCACATCCACGCATGCGACGGTTTCCGTTAAGCGGGGTCGCATCTTCAGCGCGAACGGGGCACTGATTCGGATCGCCCCCAGGGCCAGCGGTCGAAGGATGATGCCTGCGGTCTAGGTCAGGGGATTGTACAAACTCGCCATTCTGCTCAACTCGCGCAGACTGAGGCGCAAGGACTGGGGCGCAAGGACTGGCAATGATTGAGTTCGAGTATTTCCAGCCCCGCGCCGATATTCGATCTCTTGTCGGCAGCTACTACTATTGCACCGTCGAAAACGCATTTGCTGATGTCATGCGCGCTGAGATCGCCAATGTGCGGTTCATGATGGCGGGCGCGTTGCACTCCGACATGAACGGCGCCGAAGAGACACTTGCTGCGGGGGCGGCGTTCCTGTGCGGCCCAACCTTCAAATGGAGCAATGTGCGGTTTGACTCGGGAACAATCGTGTTCGGCGCCGCGATCACCCCACTCGGATGGGCGCGCATGTTCGGGGAGTCGGCGAACATCCTGGCTGACCGGCTCGTTGCTCTGCGCCCACTCATTCCCGTGGACCTACACCACCACTGCAACGCAGTCATCGCCGCGCCGGGCGCCGAAAGCTGCGTCGCCGCAGCCGACAGGTTTTTCGCCAGACTGGATATGCCAGAGCGCAAGATCAACGAGACCTTCCTTGATCACGCGACGCGCTGGATTACCGATCCGGAGCCGAATGAAATCGACGATCTCTTGTCTCGTGTAGCCCTCTCATCGAGGCAGGTCGAACGGCTCAGCAAGGCTTATTTCGGCAGCGCTCCGAAACGTCTGCACCGCAAGTTTCGCGCGCTGCATTCCGCCAACCGCCTCACCTGGCAAGGCCTGACCGACTGGCGCGACATCGCCACCACCGGCTATTTCGACCAATCGCACTTCATCCGAGAGTTCAAGCAATTCAATGGCCGCACACCGAGCGAGTTCGTCAAGGGGGCCCACCTGTTGGTTCGCCGGACTTTGCAGGAACGCCTGACGATCATTCACGAATCGCCGTTCAGTTTGGTGGGCTGATCTGGCGGAGATTCAGAAGAACTCAATCGGCCCAAGCCTGCTCCACGTCGAGCGCCAAATGCAAACCGGTCGCTACGCTGCCGAAAGGCTTACCGGCGCTTGGGGGGCGCAGTCCACAATACGAAGCGATGACCTCGCACGCCGTCGTGCGTGACCGCATCGCTAGCAGTCGCCGATGCGCCTTGCCTGCGATTTGGTAGTAGCCAGGAATGCGCCGCCACCTGCCTCGCCTGACATGCTGACGAAACTATCACCGGAGTTCTCGTCCTCGCTGAGATTGAACACCAGCACGCCACTGAGTTCGACGCCGCCCTGCGAACACGTCATCAGAAAAGAGAGGCGTCGTTGACCTAACGTTGGCTCCGAAGTCGCGCATCCCGCGGTCGCCAACTTTGCAGGCGACAGCGCGGCATCCTCCTTCGCGAGGCACATGGTGGTTGTCTCCCTTCGCGTGGGAGTCGACATGGTCTGATCACCCCTAACAAAATCAGCGCCGCTTTCGCTCTTGAATTCCCAAAGGCCCGGCGTCACGGACAGGGCTTGAGCTTGTGCCGGACCAGCTATCAGCAGGAACAGCCCGCACGCGGCGAAGAAATGTGAAGTCTTCATCTTTCGGCTCCTGAACGCGCTGACTGCTCATGCCTGCGCGCCAATGTCGCTATTTTATGCAAAGCCTAGCTATGCTTGCCCGCCCTCTCAAGGTCGCGGCAGACCACCTTCGGTCTGTTGTCCGGTTCTTTCCGAATGCCACAACGGGCTGTCCAAGTCCGCGGCGCGGTATCGCTTGTAAACGACAGCCTTCGCCCAGACGTATTCCGCCCGAACCTGAAAGTGTGGAAGCGTCGGACGGTCGATACGGTGACTTGAAACTCGGACGTGCTGAAGGTCGCAGCGTGCGTCGTCAAAAATCTCTGCGCGTAGATTTGCAGTTTTATCCCGAGCATCGCTTGCTCCTCTCGTCGACTCCGCCGGTGCGCATGTTCGACCCGATGATTTTCTCGCAAAAGGGCTGAGCGATGAACATCACTTTGGCGGCGATCGCCGAGAGCTTCGCCGCATGATGGCTGCTTCAACTGAAGCGTAGGTAAAGCCAAACCCCGCACAGAAGCATGGTTACAGGGAAGCGGTGATTTTTGCACGAGAGTCGCGATACTGGAGTGTCCCGGCCGTCGATCAATCTCGAGCGTGGCGGGACTAGTTAGTGTTTGCCTGACATCACTCCGAACGGTGTTATGGCGCGTAAGTGAAATGTGAGCTTTTTGCCGTGATCATAGCCCATCGGTTCATCCTTGCGTTTGCGAGTCTTGTCATCGCAATCGTTTTCGGCAGCGCGCTCGTTCACCTCTCCGCCATGCTCATGGTCTATGCCACGTTGGCGTTGCAGGACGAGCCGATAGCCCTCAACCCCGGCATTCTTGCGGGCGCTCTCTGGGTCGGCGCGATGCAGGGTGTCGGCGTCCTGCCGGCTGCCTTTCCGCTAGGTGGAGCGGCGCACATCGGCTTGATTTACGCGCGCAGGTCCGGCCTTGTTGTACACGCAGGCGCCGGGCTGTTGATCGCGGGAATCACATCGACAATTTTCGGCTTCGTTTACGGCTTCACGTTTACAACCACATTCGTCGTAATGACCATCGCAGCAGGTCTGCTCGGCGGCGCCCTGTTCTGGCTCGGGCGTCGTCCGGATCGTGATTGAACCCAGGCTACTGGACACTTTGCGCCGATGGCGAGCGGCGCCGCCACGCTAGGTCGGCAAGGCAAAGTGTTGCGGCGAGCGCCAAATGGCATTCGACCCAATCGAGGCACGAAAAATCGGAACATCTGGATTACAGACCCGTTAGGTTGGTGGAAGGAAAAGCCAATGATGGAAACAACACCGAACAACGCGGCTGCGCCGCGCGCTGACGCCAATAAGTTGATCACTGCCAGCCGGATCAAGGACACTGCGGTCTTCAATTCTTTCGGCGACAAGATTGGTACCGTTGCTGACATGTCGATTGAGCGGACGACAGGCCAGGTCACCTACGCTCTCATGTCCTTCGGCGGCTTTCTCGGAATCGGGGAGAAGTTTCATCCCCTCCCGTGGGACGTGCTGAAATACAGTACGGAGCGGAACGGATATGTGATCCCGCTCACCAAGGAAGAGCTGCAAGACGCCCCGAGCTATACAAGCGAACAACTCACCGCGTATGGCGGAGAGGACATGGATTATCGAGACTCTGTCCGTCGGTATTACAGTCGCTTCGCTGTACCGCACTGATCTTACAGTACGCCGAACTGGCGACGCGCGGCCCACGGGGCCGCACACCTCCCAAATGAGGACATGCAATATGCGCTCATCGCTATGGATGCTTGCGGCTAGCGCGCCTTTTGTCGGCGTTGGTCATAGAACGTGCGGAGGCGCACTACAGAGACTGCGGCCATTCCGCTAAGAGACTGAACGTGACCACCACCAGCGACAAGAGTCAGGCGACGCTCACATGCAGTCGTAAGCTTAGAGTCACTGCCGCCTGCGTGTAGTGGCAAGGATTATCGATCCATTCGATCGAAGGTCCGAAACTTTTCGTTTTGTCGTCACCACATACTGACGGCACGTTGTCCCCGGCACCGCTGAGAGCTGCGTCTCGAAGACCAGCTTGAAAGGTAGCCAGCATCTCAGGGGAGTCTGCCAAAATAGCGGAGCGCCAATGTTCGCGGACACGATCTATTTTCTCTGTTTTGTGGCGTGCTTGGCTTGCGCGGTTTTGTTCCTGCGGTCGTGGCTCAGGTTGCGGCTCCCGCTGCTGTTCTGGAGCGCTTTGACATTCACCATTCTCAGCGCAAGCAACGGCATCCTGCTGGTCGAGAAAGCTTTCGCAGCTGATGCAGCACTTACTGGATATCGCCTGCTGGCTGCCTTCCTCGGCGCAACTGTCCTCTTCTACGGACTTTACAGGGAGGCGCGTTGATGGAGCCTTTGCACGTTCTTTCAGCGATCACTGGCTGCGGCCTGATCGTGAGTTCGGTAATTCTGGGTCAGCTCGGAAACCGCGCGAATGATGCCTTCCTGCGAAGCCTCTCGCTTGCGTGCGTGCTCTTTGCGCTGACGCAATTCGCCAACGCGGTCCCGGGGTGGCTTCGTGGCGATCAAGGGTGGACTTACCTGCCCCGCCTTGCGGGGTTTCTGATCGTGCTGCGCCAGATCGTGAAGCTGAAGCTAGCGCTCTGAATCGACGACTGCGCCTTCAAATTTGCACGTCGAGCTCGAAACTTCCGGTGGCGAGGGCGGCGTCGAGCCAAGCGAGAACTTCCTCGACACTATGGAGCCGGGCGCTCGCTTTCGTGTCGCGCCAGCTCCCGACGAGCACTCCTATGCCGCCGAGTTCCCGCGCGGCTGCGAAGCCGTCTTCATCCGTTACGTCGTCACCGACAAAGATCGGCGTCGTCTTGCAGAACGGCGGCGCCTTCATGAAGTCCCGCACCGTGTCCCCCTTGTCGGCGCCTGGCGTGCGAAGCTCCACAACCATTCGGCCTTCCTGCAATTTCAGACCCGTCGCCCAGGCGAGACGGCGCGCGACGTTGAGAACCTCTGCGGCGGCTTGTGGCGCTTGCCTGTAATGCAGCGCGACGCCAAGCGCCTTGTATTCGAGATGCAGGGCCGGCCTGTGCTTCACAAAGGATGCGAGGATGCTGTGAACACGGTCGAGCTGCGGATGCGGTTCTGCGGATTCAAAGATCCCCGACGGCCCCCGCCGTTCAAGCCCATGTATGCCAGCGACATATTTGACGGCGTTATCAAGTATTCGATCAATGTCATCGATCGGACGCCCGCTGACGATTGCCAGACGCCCCCTGAGCGCACGGTCGATGTTGCGTATGAGGCCCGTACGATACGGCTCCGCCACGACATCTTCGGGGCGCTCTGCGATCGCAGCGAGGGTGCCATCCAGATCAAGGAACAGCGCAGCTTCTTGGACGGGGATTGAGAGATGAGACATTCAATCTGCGGATTGCGCGCAAAGGCCCGTGTCAGCCACCACGTGCGCCTTGGTCGGTGGCCATTGAGATGGCATGTCGCGCCAAGTGTCGGAGGTGCGATTCATCGTGGTCGCCGTCATGCCTGACTCCAGAAAGGAAGAGGCAGTTCACCTCTAACAGCGCGACCAGCAAGATCGCGCAAGATTGAAAGCGACGTTTCGATACCCGCCGAGTCTGCCCCTATCCGTCGCACGACGTAGACAGCGCTGTGGAAAATAGGGGCCTCGGTCGCAATGTATAACTGCTTGGCGGACAGATAAGGCTCAACAAGGCGTTTTGGCAAATATCCCGCTGCCTGAGAGATGATCAGATAGTTCACGCTTGAGAAACCGAGGTCGATGGTCGTTCTGGCCCGCGCAACGAGCGCTTCCCGTTGGGTCTTTGCGAGATCATCCATCGGCCAGGCGATATCGACATACCTATCCTGATAGGCGCCGTCCGGATCGGTTGTGACGAGTATCAGCTCATCGTCCATCAAACGCTCGGCGATCAGACCATTCTCGACCGGCGCCTTATGCATGACTGCAACGTCTAACCGAGACTGCATCAGCCCTTCAACCAGCCGGTCGGCGTCGGCAGCTTCCGCCGACACATTTGCCGCCGGAAGTGCAGAGCGTAGTTCGAGTAGCCAGACCGCAAGCAGCCGCGTCCACAAATTGTGCTCGCCGCCCACAGCCATGCGGTCGTTCGACTCGAAAGGCAGCGCTGCAGCGCGGCGCCCCTCCTCCCATGCGTAAACCATCGCCGCAGCATGGCGCAGAAACGCCTGACCATGCGCGTTGAGCACAGCACCTGATCGCGTTCGATCAAAAACCTTCAACCCCAGCCGCTCTTCCAGAACCCGGATGCGCGCACTGACAGTTGACTGCGTGACGTGCAGATCCTTCGCGGTGAGCTGGAACGAGCCTGTCTCCGCAACTTTCAGGAATGTCTGGGCAATATCGATATCGATCATCGGACTTTTCGATCATCTGATCGGAAAACTTCATTTTACACGCGTGGCTCAAGCGCCATGTAGATCATTGCAGACCATTCATGAAGTGAATTGACAGAGTTTATGGGGAGGGTCCGCACGTCGGGCCAACGGGCGGGGACGCGAATCCTCCAATGCGCATCCCCGCCCTCTTTTTTCGAGCGGATTTTGATGCGCGCATCATTTCAGACAAAGCGGCTACGGGTCGCTGAACCGGCCTTTGTTGGACGTGCTTGATCCCTCGCTCGTTACCTATGTGCGTAAATCCCTACCGTCCATCTGGATGCTCGAAACCCTGCAGGTCATTTGGCTCCGCGCAGGCAAACACGTTGCCGTCTTTGCGAACCCGATGGTGGCCGTCGTCCACAATAACCTGACGCTGAGCGTCGTTCATCATAACCGATCGCGGTGATAGTGTTTCAGCCATGACCACTGACCAAAATGCTCTATCCGGCAGCGCCGCCACATTAGACTTGTGGCCGATCGGCAATTGCCAAGTGAGCGCTCTTGTTGATCGCGCGGGACGCTTTGTGTGGGGATGCGTACCTCGGGTCGATGGCGATCCCGTGTTCTCCGCCCTGCTGGGCGGCGCTGCACCTGCAAGCGAAGGCTTCTGGGGCATTGATCTCGAAGATTGTGTTTCGATCGATCAGGCCTACATCCGCAACACCCCAATTCTTGTCAGCCGACATACCGATGCCACAGGCAGCGCCATCGACGTGATAGACTTCTCACCTCGGGTGCAACGGTTGGATCGAATCTACCGCCCTGTTGCTTTCGCCCGGATCGTGCGTCCTGTCTCTGGAAGCCCGCGCATTCGAGTGCGCTTGCGACCGACCAGCGATTACGGCCGGCCGCATCCAGCGCAAACCTTCGGCTCCAACCACATCCGTTATGTTCTGGGCGGGCTCAACCTACGCCTCACCACCAACGCGCCCATCAGCCTGGTCGACGAGGAGCGGCCCTTTCGCGTGGAGCGCCCGCTTCATTTTTTTCTGGGGCCCGATGAAACATTCGCTGGCGATCTCGGCGCAACGCTTGATCAGCTTCTCGCAGACACAACGAATGAATGGCAGCTGTGGGCGCGGGGCCTGGCGACGCCAGTCGAGTGGCAGGACGCTGTAATCCGCTCGGCGATCACGCTCAAGCTTTGTCAGCACGAGGAAACCGGCGCGATCGTTGCGGCTATAACCACTTCGGTTCCTGAGCATGCAGGATCGCAGCGAAACTGGGACTACAGATACTGCTGGATCCGTGACGCCTACTACACAGTTCAGGCGCTCAACCGGATCGGGGCGCTCGATGTGCTCGAGTCTTATCTGGGGTATCTCCGGAATATCGTCGACGCCGCCAGAGGCGGGCATATCCAGCCGCTTTATGGCGTACTCGGCGAATCCCACCTCGATGAAACGATCGCCGCTGCCCTGCCCGGCTATCGCGGTATGGGACCGGTGCGCGTTGGCAACCAGGCTTTCAGTCAGGTGCAGCATGACGCCTACGGCCAGATCGTATTGTCCAATGTGCAGGCGTTCTTTGATCGCCGCTTGCTGCGACCTGCCGGACGAGAGGATTTTGAAGCGCTCGAGAAAGTGGGCGAGCATGCATGGCGCCTGCATGACCAGCCCGATGCAGGCCTGTGGGAGCTTCGTACACGCCAGAGTGTACACACCTATTCGGCTGCCATGTGCTGGGCCGCGTGCGACCGGCTTTCCAACGCTGCAGACGTGCTGGGCCTGGCGGAACGGCGCGCCTTCTGGGCGGAGCGCGCCGCGCGCATTCGGGAGCGGATCGAGCAGGCTGCGTGGCGCCCCGGCACGCAAACCATGTCGGCAACCTTTTCCGGAGACCAGCTCGACGCCAGCCTGATCCAGCTTCTCGACCTGCGCTTTTTCGCGCCCGATGATCCCCGCTTTACCGGAACCATGACCGCCGTCGAAGCCGGTCTTCGGCGGGGCTCGCATATGCTCCGCTACGCCACCGAGGATGACTTCGGCTTGCCCGCCACGGCGTTCAACGTCTGCACCTTCTGGCTGATCGAGGCGCTTCATTTCACTGGCCGCCACGCAGATGCACGGTCCCTGTTCGACGAAATGCTGTCGCGCCGAACGGCGGCAGGTCTTCTGTCGGAGGATATCGATCCCGCCACCGGAGAACTCTGGGGCAACTACCCGCAGACCTATTCGCTGGTCGGTCTGATCAACTGCGCTGTTCTGCTCAGCAAACCCTGGAGCGCAGTGCGATGAAGAAGCGATCATGGTCAGCACCATTCAGCAACCGATTATTCGTCTATGGATCACTCGCGCTTGGTCTGTTGGCTGTCCTGATCATGGCAGCCGTGCCTCTTTCCGGCTCTCTGGTCGAGGGATGGCTGCAGCGCGACGTGGAACTTCGGTCTCGCCTCGCCTACACCTCCATTCAGGGGCCTATCTCACGCGCGCTTGCCGATAACGACAGCCAGCGCCTCTCAAGCATTCTTCAGGGCGTGGCAGAAGACGAACGCATTCTCGCGGTCGGTTTGTGCGACCCAAACCGCCAGTTGCTGGGCGCTACGCGACTGATGCCGCCCAGCTTCTCGTGCGAGCAAGCGGCGCGGACCAGTAGCGAGAGTTTCTCCAGTATCTCCGAGCAGAATCGCCGGGTGCTGGTCGGATCCTTTCCCGTGGAGACTGCGAACGGGGCCTATTACCTTACCATTCTCCACGATCTGACCTTCATCTCGGCCCGCACGGGACAGGCGCAGACACTGATCGTGGCGACACTTGCCGCTGCCGCGGCGGTGGTCGCGGGGATCGCAGCAATCCTTGCACTCTTCTTCTTTCGCGGCTGGATGGCGTCCCTGCGCCGCGCCTTGGCTGATGTTCGCGCAGGCCGGCCGATGATTGGACCGCGCCCGGATCGCACCGGGATAGATCGCGAGATACACAAGCTGCTGAAGGATCTGGAAGTCGGCCGAGCGCCGACTGAAGCAGCTCAGGTGCAGTGGACGCCGCAGTCCCTCCACAATCTGCTCAACGATGCGCTGCCTGGCGCAGAAGTTATCATCGTGTCGAACCGCGAGCCTTACATTCACAACCACACCGACACAGGCATCGCCGTCCAGACCCCGGCCAGCGGTCTGGTATCGGCGTTGGAACCGGTGATGCGAGCTTGTGGCGGGACGTGGATCGCTCACGGCAGCGGCACCGCCGATCGAGAAACAGTCGATAGCCACGACAGAATCGCAGTGCCACCTGCTTCGCCTTCCTATCGGTTGCGCCGCGTCTGGGTGACCGAGGAAGAGCAGGACGGATACTATTACGGGCTCGCGAACGAGGGGCTCTGGCCCTTGTGTCACATAGCATTCGTGCGGCCGACGTTTCGCGAAAGCGACTGGCGTTACTATGAGCAGATCAACGAACGCTTCGCCGAGGCAGTCGCGCGCGAAGCGCAGACCGAAGACCCTATCGTCCTGGTGCAGGACTACCATTTCGCGCTCGCGCCACGGATGATCCGCAATCGCCTACCGAAAGCTACCATCATCACCTTCTGGCATATCCCCTGGCCTAATGCCGAGACGTTCGGCATCTGTCCCTGGAAGGAAAAAATCCTCGACGGCTTGCTCGGCAGCAGCATCATCGGATTTCACACGCAATTCCACTGCAACAATTTCTTCGAGACGGTCGACCGCTTCATCGAAAGCCGTATCGACCGTGAGAATGCTGCTGTCACGCTTTCCGGTCACGAGACAAAGATCCGCCCCTACCCCATCTCGATCGAATGGCCGCCAAAGGCGCTCGAAAATCAGCCGCCCGTCGAAACCTGCAGGACCACTGTTCGCGAACGATTTGGGCTGGGGGCCGATGCAAAGATCGCCGTCGGCATTGAGCGGTTCGATTACACCAAGGGCATCCTGGACCGCATGCGATCAATCGACATGCTGCTCTCGGACAATCCGGAATGGAAAGGCCGCTTCACCTTCGTGCAGGTAGCGGCGCCGACGCGCAGCAAGCTGGCCAGCTACAGCTCGCTACAGAGCGAGGCGATTGCACTGGCCGACGAAATCAACGCGCGTCACGGGCACGGGATCTACCAGCCGATCCGACTGCTTATCCGCCACCATGAGCCTGCCGAAGTGTTCGAGCTTTTCCGGGCCGCCGACATGTGCATCGTCAGCAGCCTGCACGACGGCATGAACCTTGTCGCCAAGGAGTATGTCGCCTCGCGAGACGACGATCAGGGCGTGCTTATCCTGTCCAGCTTCACAGGCGCCTCGCGCGAGATGTCTGAGGCGCTGATCGTGAACCCTTACGACGGCAAGGAGATGGCGCAGGCGCTGGACGCAGCGTTACGCATGCCCGAACAGGAACAGCGCGAGCGAATGCACCTGATGCGCCAGCAGGTCCGGGAGCAGAACGTCTACCGCTGGGCCGGGCGTATGCTGCTCGACGCGGCACGCATTCGACAGCGTCGACGGATCCTCGACCTCTCGGAGGGCGGACGATGACTGCTTCGCAGGCCGGAGACTAGGCGGATGCCGGGCGCACACGCAGCGGCGACAATCGCGCTTACCATCGCGACCTTCATCCTGTTCGCCAGCGGGCGTGTCAGGATTGAAGTCGTCTGCCTGATGCTGATCAGCTGCTTGGCCCTTGGCTTCTATTTCTTTCCCCTCGAAGGCGACAATGGGCTCACCGGAATCGAGATCGCGTTCGGAGGTTTTGGTCACGAAGCGCTCATAACCATCTGCAGTCTGATGATCCTCGGCCGCGGCCTCGTTTCCACCGGCGCCCTCGAGCCTGCGACGGCAGTGATGGCGAGGCTCTGGAACAGAAGCAAAAGTCTCGGTCTGCTTTGCACCCTGCTGGTCTGCGGCGGCGTGAGCATGTTCATCAACGATACGCCGGTGCTGATCCTGGCGATGCCGATCCTGTTGAATCTGGCTGCACGCAGCGGATATCCTGCCTCGCGCACGCTCATGCCCGTGAACTTTGCGATCCTGATTGGCGGGATGGCCACAACAATTGGCACGTCAACAAACCTGCTCGTCGTCAGTCTTGCTGAGGACCTTGGCGTATCGCCGATCGGCATTTTCGACTTCACCGGCATCGCGCTCGTTGCTGCGGCGATCGCGCTTCCATACCTTTGGCTTATCATGCCTCGCCTTCTGCCGGCGATATCCAATGGCCCCTTGGGGTCGCCGCGAAAATTCTCGGCAGCGCTCCATGTCAATGCGAACTCCACTGTCATGGATGCAACGCTGGAGACCCTTCGTTCCCGGCTCGGCCCCGAGATCGAGATAGGGACAGTTCGTCGTGAAGGGCAGCGGTTCCGCCGAAACGACCCGGCGATCCATCTTCGCGCTGGCGATGTTGTGCATATCGAAGGCTCGGTTCAGGATCTGCGCATTGCGAGTGATCGAGCAAAGGCCCCTCTGGCGCCGCCAGGCGCGTGGGTCGTGGACAGTCAACCTGACGCCGAAGACGACGAACTGATCGCCGAGGTCGTGATCGGCGCGGAGTCCCCACTGGTCGGAGCGACGGCGCGCTCAGCCCAGATATCCGATCGATATGGCGCAGTGGTCATAGGGCTCTACCGGCCGGATCGCGCCCTTTTTCACGAAGCGCTCGACACCTCAGGCGAGCGGCTGGAAGTTGGGGACGTATTGCTGGTCCGGGGCGGGCGCTCGCGCCTGCAGAACCTGCAGACCTCGGAAGGAGCAATGATCCTTGAAGGGGCCTCCGAGGTGCCCCGAGCGTTTCTCGCGCCGGCTGCGCTTTTGATCGTGGCCAGTGTCATCACTGCTGCAGCGTTGCGAATTGTTCCCATCTCGATTGCCTCACTGACGGGTACGATCGCCATGATCGCGATTGGTTGTGTCAAGTTCGACCGGCTTGGCCGGGCTTTGAGCGCCGAAGTCATAGTTCTCGTCGCCGCCAGCATCGCTCTTGGTCGCGCCCTCCTTGAGACGGGCGCGGCGGGCTGGATGGGCGGCGGCCTCGCGACGCTGTTAGGCCCATTTCCGCCAGCTGTTGCGGTCGCGGCGGTGATGACGTTCACTGCGCTCATCACGAACTTCTCTTCCAACACGGCGGCTGCTGCTGTCGGAACACCGATCGCGGTCAGCGTAGCAGGCCAGCTTGGGATCGCCGCCGAGCCGATGGTGCTGGCCGTCCTGTTCGGGGCGAATCTCGCATTTGCAACACCGATGGCGTACCAGACTAACATACTGATCATGTCCGCAGGCGGTTACCGGTTCCAGGATTATGTCCGGGCCGGTGTGCCTCTGGTGATACTGATGATCGTGACGCTTTCGATTCTTCTGGTGGGCAGTTACGGGTTGTGAACCCGCTGGCTCTGCGCTGCTACGGACCTTGGCACTCGCCGATCTGACAACAGGAACCGGGTATGGACACTGCGCATGTACCAAGCGTCTTCGATGTCGCCGCGATCCTCATCACACTCACCGCGACGCTGAGCTGGTTGAATCACAAATTCCTGCGCCTGCCGTCCACCGTCGGGTTGGCCCTGATGGGTGTCATGGCCTCATTACTAGTCCTGGCCATCGATTTCCTGACACCACGCTTTCACATCGGCGAGTCGGTTCGCGCATTCATTGCCACCGTCGATTTCGAGGCGACCCTCATGCAGGGGATGCTCTCTTTCCTTCTGTTCGCCGGGGCCTTGCACGTCGATCTCAGCGATTTGAGACGCCACCGCTGGCAAGTCGGCGTTCTGAGCACGCTTGGCGTGCTCGTTTCCACGGCCATCGTGGGTTTTGGCTTGATGTGGCTGACACAGCTTGCAGGTATCGAGCTGCCGCTGATCTGGTGTCTGTTGTTTGGCGCGTTGATCAGCCCCACGGACCCCGTCGCCGTCATGGGCGCGATGAAACATGCAGAAACCCCGCCGGGCCTGCAAGCGACCGTCTCGGGCGAAAGTCTCTTCAATGACGGCGTTGGCGTTGTTGTCTTCAGCATCATTCTGGCGGCCGCTGCAGGAGACGGGTTCTCCGCGTCGCACGCCGCGTCGATGTTCTTCATCGAAGCGGTCGGGGGAGCAGCCCTCGGTCTCGCAGTTGGCTGGATCGGCTTCTTTGCCATGCGGGCGATCGACGACTACCCGGTCGAACTTCTGGTCACGCTGGCCATGGTCATGGGAGGGTATGCACTCGCGCAAAACCTGCACATAAGCGGCCCCGTCGCCATGGCGGTTGCCGGCCTTCTAATCGGTAATCGCGGTGTTGCGCTGGCGATGAGCGATACGACGCGAGACTACGTCATCAAATTCTGGGGCCTGGTCGATGAAATTCTGAACGCGGTGCTCTTCCTCCTGATCGGTCTCGAAGGCATCGCGCTTGTTGGCAATACGCAGTTCCTCCTCATTGGTCTGGCTTCAATACCGATGGTGCTCGTGGCCCGCGCAGCGTCAACCGGAGCGCCATTGCTGCTGTGGCGAAAGTCACTCCCCTTCCAGTCCACGTTCCCGGTGCTGGTTTGGGGCGGCTTGCGTGGCGGCATCTCGATCGCCCTTGCGCTCTCGCTTCCAAGCGGCCCGCCCAAGGATCTGATCCTGACGGCAACCTATGTGGTCGTGCTTTTCTCCGTGCTGATCCAGGGGTCGAGCATCAATCGCGTCCTGCCACGCGTCGGCGGGACATCTACGACCTGACGCGACCGCGTGGCGCCTCTGCATCGACTTTTTCTCTAGAACATTCGGCTAAGCCGATCAGACATATTTCGCGGCAAGCAGAAGAAGGAAGAAGCCGGCAGGAGCTGCTATCGAAACCGCGAAGTGCTTCCAGAGTTCGAGACCGAGGGGTTCGGTCAAAAGGAATGTGCCCGGGACTGAAATCGCCAAGCCTACAAGAAACAGCGTCCACCCGGTTTCCGCGCGTGTCTGGTCTGTCATGATGAATTCCTCTCTCGGCCGGTAGCCCAGTATGGCGGCCCTTATTCACGACGCCGATTGAATCGTCTGAACAGCCATGCAGAGAACACCATGTTTAGCGCCAGTGTGCACGCCAAAGGCCACACGTAAGCTTGGCCTTGCGATGCCAGCCACAGCGCCTTCATCTGCCAGAATGACGGAACGGGCCACGCCAGCAACTCCTGAACCGGCGATGCAAAATACGCCAGGAACGGCAAGGCAAGCGCGCCATTGACGACACGCATCATCGCCAGCGCTCCGACCTTGTTGGAGGCAAACGTCACGATCGCGAGCACGGCTGTCGGGACAGTAGATGTGCCTGCGACAGCGATCGCAACAATATCCAACGCAGGCAGAGGCAGTCGTCCGCACAACGGATAGGCGGCGATCGTGACAGCGAGCGAGAGACCACACGGCGTCACGAGCCTGGCCGCCAGATAGCGCGCGAAGTTGATCGGCATGACACGCAGCACGGCGAGCGTGCGCTGATCACGCTCATCGACGAGCATCAGCCCATAGACCGCCCCGATGAGCCCCGGCGACATGCCGACAAAGATCGCCATCAGGACCTCATCGAGGCCAGCGGCAATGACGGAGAATAGTGATTGGTACGCCGCAAGGTCGCCCGGCAGGTTTGACTCGACCATGCGCTCGAGTTGGGCCTCGCTCGGTATCAGAAACCGAAAGATGAGCGCGACGCCCAGCGGCAGGAGTATCAGAAACCCGAGCAGGCCATCCCGCGCAATGTTGCGGGCATCGGATAGTGCTAGCGCCGCGAACACACCCCAACGTCTTCCACTTGTCTGTTCCCCGGACATCGCCCTACCCGCCAGCCGCGCGTGCTTGCATGAAGCGCAGCGCTTGCAGCGCCAGGAAACTCATCACGGCTATCCACAGGACGACACCGGCTATTCCAAAGCCAAGACGCGATATCTCAAGTGGCTCAAACGCGCCTTCAAGCAACACCATGGCTGATGACGTGGGGTGCCAGGCCAGCCATGCTGCATCCCAGCCAATCAGGACGCCATAAGCCGGCATACCGAGGAAAAACACCCACCCGAACATCGGCAGGATGAAAGCGTAGAGCGAGTTGAACGGCGCCACGATGATGATAGCGCTCAACGCGACGATCGCAGAGAGGCTTACAAGCGCTCCGGCAAGCAAGATTCCTGAAACCTCGCCATCATAAGCGATCATAACGAGTAGCAGCATTTCGGCAGAGCTTATCATGCTTACCGTCAGGGTACGGGCAGCGAGGTAAGCGCTGCGTGAGAGCGGCGTCACGGCAAGAGCTGCAAAGCTGCCTTCGCCGCGCTCCAGCAGGACCATCAACCCGACAATCAGGATCGGCGTCAGGACGACGTCGAGCAGAATGATTGCGCTCACCAATGAGACGAAACCGGAGAAATCGAGACGCGCCACCTGCAGGGCAATGAACAGGAGGATCGCGAAGATGACGACGGTCGCCCAGACATAGCCTGTCCGAAACAGGATGCGCAGATCCGTCCATACGAGCGGCAGGATGTGTCTCATTCAAGCGCCCTGCCGGTAACGCTGAGGAAGACATCTTCCAGGCTGGGTTCCTGACTGTGCATGCTCTCGATGCGTCCGTTGCGAAGGATGTCCTGAAAGCGCGCATTGTCAGAGAGCCCGTCGAGAGGGAGCTCCTCGACCAGGCTTGCTTGGTCTTTTTGAAACTGCACCCTGAGGGCGCGTCGCCCATGCAGGAGCCGGAGCGAGGCCGGCGAGTCGACGCTGGTAAGTCGACCGTCGACGAGAAAGCCGACGCGGTCGCAGAGCTCGTTGGCGACCATCATGTCGTGCGTCGTCAGAAAAATCGTTGTTCCGCGATCACGCTCTTCGCGAATGATCTGGCGCACACGTCGCGCATTTCCAGGATCAAGGCCGGCTGTCGGCTCATCGAGAAATAGAATATCCGGACGATTTAACAGGGCGCGCGCAAGGTTCAGCCTGATCTGCATTCCCTTGGAAAAATGCTCGACACGCTTGTTGGCTACATCCGCAAGGCCCAGGCGCCCAAGGATATCCGTGGGAGCAATTGTGGGGCCTGAGAAGAAGCGTGCGAACAGCTGGAGATTCTCGAGCGCTGTAAGCTTCCGATAGTTGCTCGGAAGCTCGAAACACACGCCGATCCGCTCGAAATAGTTTTCTTTCCACTGGTCGAGCGATCGCCCCATGATCTCGATGTCGCCTGTATATCCTTTGAGCAGGCGCATCAGGATTTTCTGGGTCGTGCTTTTACCTGCACCACTGGGACCGAGAAAACCGAAGATCTCTCCCGGCGAAATGGAAAAGGAAAGGCCGTCAATCGCCGGCGGAGCCTTGCCATAGGCGAAGGTTAGATTCTCAACGCTTATCACGGTCGTGTCCCCAACGAGCAGACCCAGCACGGTGGTCTGGGATTCCGAAGAGCGCTTCCGATCGCAGCGCAACGTTCGCCAGTGGCGGACGATTTAGACCAAGGCGTGAATGCCTTCTAGCGCAGCCTACGCCTTCGCGCGTCAGCTTCAACCGAACAGCGACCGTGCTCGCAAGACACGAGGGCGTCCATCGGTCGAGCGGACCCCGCTTTACGCAAAGGAAGCACCTAACGCTCGGCCAAATCCCCGCCGGAGCCGTCGCGGACTAGAGAATCACCTGCGTGCCCATCTCCACGACCCGACCCGGCGGGATGTGAAAAAAATCGGTTGGATTGGCGGCGTTTCGCATGAGGAAAATGTAGAGGCGATCCTGCCAGATCGGCATGCTGTGCCCTGGACTCGCGACGACAGTTCTCTTTCCAAGGAAAAAGCTCGTCGACATGATGTCGAACTTGAGCCCCTGCTTGCGGCAGAGACCGAGCGCCTTGGGCACGTTGGGGCTTTCCATAAAGCCGTATCGGATCGTCAGTCGCTGGAAGTCGTCGTTCAGCCTTTCGAGCGTGACCCGCTCATCACGCGGCACACGCGGCTGATCGGCAGTCTCAACGGTCGCGATGATGTTCTTTTCGTGCAGCACTGCGTTGTGCTTGAGGTTGTGGAGGAGTGCGACCGGCGCGACGCTGGCGTCAGACGTGAGAAAGATCGCCGTACCGGGCGCGCGTTGCGGCAGCTTGACGGACAGCATCTGAAGAAGGTCGGCAACAGAAACGCTCTCCTTGCGAGCCCGCTCTGCAAGTAGCCGTGTGCCGCGGTGCCAGGTCGACATGAGTAGCACGATGAGGCCACCAATCACCAATGGCGCCCATGCGCCTTGCGGAATCTTGAGCAAGTTGGATCCAAAGAAAGTCAGGTCCATGAAGAGGAAAGGCACGATCAGCGCACACGTCAGCAACAGGCTTCGTTTCCACATGAACCGCAGGACGACAAATGCGAGAAGCGTGTCGATCAGCATCGCACCGGTGACGGCGATGCCATACGCGCCCGCCAGTTGCGTTGACGAGGGGAACATGCCGAGGAGCAACAAGACGCCAACGAGCATCATCATGTTGACGGCTGGCACATAGATCTGACCAGCTTGTGTCTCGCTCGTTCGCCGAATTGTCAGGCGTGGAAGTAGTCCGAGCTGCACCGCCTGCTGGGTGATGGAGTAAGCGCCCGAGATCACCGCCTGGCTTGCGATGATTGTTGCAAGGGTCGCACCGATCAGGACCGGCCAATAGACGAATTCCGGAACCATCATCCAGAACAGATTCTCTGCGGCCTCCGGATTCGAAAGCGCCAGCGCGCCCTGGCCCAGATAGTTCAACATCAAGCATGGCAGGACGATGAAGAGCCAACCGGCCCGGATCGGCGACTTACCGAAATGGCCCATGTCGGTGTAAAGCGCCTCAGCTCCCGTGACGGCGAGGAAGACGCTGCCGAGAACGACAAACCCAAGAAAGCCATTGTCGATAAGGAACATCACGCCGTGGTGCGGCGACAGACCCCACAGGATTACGGGATTTTGTACAATCTGGTTGATGCCAAGTCCTGCGAGGGTCAAAAACCAGACCAATGTGATTGGCCCGAACGCCCGGGCCAGGCCCGCAGTACCGTGCGATTGAATGAGAAAGAGCGAAACCAGAATTCCGACCGCGATCGGCAGAACGAAGGGGCTCATCACCGCGCCTATGCCAGGCGCATCCCTTAGCCCTTCAACGGCCGACAACACGGACACGGCCGGCGTCAGGGCGCCATCCGCGTAGAACATCGCTGCACCGCACAGGCCAAGAAACAACACAAGCGACGATCGGCGTCCCAGGGCCCCCTGGGCGAGCGCCATCAGGGACAGAGTGCCCCCCTCGCCCTTGTTGTCCGCCCGCATGAGGAACGCGACGTACTTGATGGTGACGACCAGGATCAGCGCCCAGAAGATCAGCGACAACACGCCTAGCACAGCGGCCTCTGGCGCGCCCTCAACATGCGCCAGCGACTCGCGCATGGCGTAGAGCGGACTGGTGCCGATATCGCCAAAGACGACACCGATCGCGCCCACGGTCAGGCCAATAGCCGCCCGACCCTTGGTCGGCGCTTCACTCTTGTCGTTGTCGGCTTCGGTCATTGGCCTCATTCGGCGGAGGGTAATCGGCACGCTGCCTTGCGATCCGTCCTAGGCCGAGCACACCGGCGGTGCAAGGCAACAGCATCGACGCGGCGACCTCAATGAATCGCCATTACTCGCTCGCATAGCGTTGTGCGACCAGCAGCGATCGTTACAACCCCTCCCCTGACTTGAGAGGGACGCGCTTTGGCGACTCATACGACGGAACATTGGTGGGAGCGCGATTCCGCAGCGGGGGCGATTCTCGCCGTGTCCGCCGTGATTTCCTTTATCGTCGTCAACGGACCAGCTGCGGCGACTTTCGACGCATTCCTTCACACGCTCCTTGTCGACATCAACTTTGGCGGCGCAACGCTCCATCTCGATATCCTTCACGTCATCAACGACGGCTTGATGGCGCTTTTCTTTCTTTACGTCGGCCTTGAGCTCAAACGTGAAACGGTCGAAGGGCCGTTGCGAAATCCGCGCACGGCTGTGTTACCCATCGCGGCGGCGATAGGCGGCATGGCCGCCCCGGCCCTCGTCTATCTACTGGTGGTTCAAGGCGCCGACCCGGCTTATGCGAGAGGCTGGGCAATCCCGGCTGCTACAGATATTGCATTTGCACTCGGCGTCCTGTCGCTCGTCAGCAAACATGCTCCGCCCGGTCTGCGCCTCTTCCTTCTGGCGCTCGCCATCGTCGACGACCTCGGGGCGATCGTCGTGATCGCGGTCTTCTATTCAACCAACATCGTCGGATGGGCGCTCGGAGGCACGGCGGTGACATTCTCCGCGATGCTCGTGCTCAACAGAACGGGGGTTCGGCATCTGGGATATTACCTGACGCTGGCGACAATCCTCTGGTGCTTTACGGTCCTGTCTGGCGTCCACGCCACCATCGCAGGCGTTCTGACGGCGATGACAATTCCCATGCGAGACAGCACGGGTCGATCCCCGCTCCTAGTACTCGAACACGGACTCCGACCGTTTGTCGTCCTCGCCATTCTTCCCGCATTTGCAGTAGCCAATGCAGGGGCGCCTCTAGGTGGAATGTCGCTGGCCGATTTCTCGCACCCCGTTCTTCTTGCAACAGGGCTTGGCCTCTTTCTCGGCAAAGTGATCGGCGTCGCCGGTGTCGTGCTGTTGGCGGCAAGTGTGATGCATCGGGTACTTCCAGCCCCGCCGCTCGCGATGATTGGAGCAGGGTTCATCGCAGGCATAGGCTTTACGATGAGCCTGTTTATCGGCGCCCTCGCGTTTGGCGCCACCGATGCCTCCGGGCCCATGAGGATCGGCGTCATCGCTGGCTCAATCGCTTCCGCGGTCATCGGCCTGCTGTTGATCCGGCTTTCGCGGCTGGGAGCGAAGGGCGATCCCGATCTTGCCGAGCAGGAACTGCTTGCTGAGCGACAAGGCTTGCTCAATCCACGCCGCTGATGCCGTCGATGGATTTTGGCTTCTCCTCAAAGAGCGCGTTGCGCGGGTCGGCCGACGTATGAATTAGTCGGGGTTGTTTGCGCGGTCGGGCGCAAAATCGGACCGGCTTTGCCGGTCGAGCCACTGCATCAGGGGCGTTGCCGTTATGCCGTGGATGATCACCGAGATCACGACGACGAGACCAACGATGGCCCACAGGCGCTCGCTAGATCCAAAGTCACCGTGATTTATCCCGTACGCGATGTAGTAGAAGGAACCGATACCGCGAATCCCGAAGAAAGCTATCAGGCCGCGATCACGCGCCGCCTGGCCCGAGCCGAGGAGAGAAATCCATCCCGCGATCGGTCTGACAAGCAAGACGATTGCCAATGCCGCCATGGCGTCGACCCACGTCACGCTGGAAAACAACCCCGTCGCGATGGCGCCGCCAAACAAGACAAGCACCAGCATCATCAATAGACGTTCGATCTGCTCGGCAAAATCGTGCAGAGCTTCGTGATACTCGTGACTTCTTTCTCGATCACGCAGGACAAGCGCAGACACGAACACCGCTAAAAAGCCGTAGCCGTGAAACACCTCGGTGATCGCATAGGCCACCAGCGTTGCGCCAATGGCGACAAGACCATCGCCCGTCCCTGAGAGCTTCACGCGAGATATCCCGAAGGTTAGCCAGCCGAGACCGCGCCCGACCAGCCATCCAACGCCCACGCCTGCGATAACACGCCAACCAACGTCGATAAGAAGCCACGCGCCGATCGCTTGCGCACTTGGCCAGGTCTGTCCAGCCGACGCCGCCAGCGCGAAAGCCACCGCCAAATGCACAAACGGAAATGCTAACCCGTCATTGAGGCCAGCTTCCGAGGTAAGAGCGAACTTGACTTCGCCCTCTTCACCCGTCCCGGGCTTTCCGACCTGAACGTCAGACGCAAGCACCGGGTCTGTGGGTGCCAAGGCGGCCCCAAGCAGAAGCGCCAACGAGGCGGAGAGACCGAGGCTATAACCAACCAAGGCAACAGCCGCGATTGTCAGCGGCATCGCAATCCCAAGCAGACGCCACGTCGTCGCCCAAGATCGCAGGCCAATCGGCCGATCTAGCTTTAGCCCTGCCCCCATAAGAGAAATGATGACGACAGCTTCACAGAGCTTCTCCACGATCGTGTCGTATTCGCGAGGATCGGGATCGAAGGTGAGTCCGCCTACCGCGAAAACCGCGACTCCAAACAAGACGCACATGATGGATAGGGAAAGCGGAATCCTGCGAAGAGCCAGGGGCAACCACGCAACAAGCAGCACGCTGACGCCAAGACCTAAGAGAAAGACGATGTAGGGATCGGGCATGCTCATATGATCAAGCCGTGGTCCGTATCGCGCCGCGCTGACTGCAAGATCTATTTGGCAATGCGCAGCTCCTGCAGCCTGAGGCGCCCACGGGATAATGTCCGAGGGCGTGGGCGGGAGAAGAGTCGGCCGTTCGGGAACATCCGCATGAAGAGCCCGTTAGCTGGCTGCGTTGACTTCAGTATTGGTCTGCACGTTTTGATAGCCGCCAGAAAACGGCCGCGACAATCCCAAACGAGCCGGAGCGAGATCACTGTATGGGGTTGCTACGTGAGGAAGATAGGTCTGGTCTCAATCCTTTCCACAGAGCCCCCTCCGGCGCCCTCCCTGCCAGACGAACGTTTGAAGTCTTTGCAACTGTGGCCTGAAGCTAGAAAGCAGTAAGCCGATGAAGGCCAATGTCATCCGCCTCTTTGACGCGCTGAGAGGAAGCTATTGGTTTCTTCCAATGGTGATGACGCTGTGTTCCGCAATGCTAGCGTGGGGCATGATCTCAATCGACGAGGCCGGTCCGGATTGGATCGAACGAATTGGTTGGGTTCGCGCTGCGCATCCGGACGGTGCACGGCAGATATTGTCGGTCATCGGCGGATCGATGGTGACGGTCGCCGGCACAGTCTTCTCCGTGACAATCGCTGCCGTTGTCTACGCATCGGGTCAATACGGCCCGCGCCTGCTAAGCAACTTCATGGGTGACCGAGGAAATCAGGTCACTCTCGGGACGTTCATTTCGACCTTTGTCTATTGTCTGTTGGTGTTGCGGACCGTTCGATCTGCGGACGAAGCCGGAAGCGGCGAATTCGTCCCGGACCTTGCCCTAATGATCGCGCTCGTGCTGGCGCTCTGCTCGATCGCCGTGCTCATCTACTTTATCCATCACGTGCCGAGCAAACTACATATCAATAGTGTGATCGCAGACATCGGCGAAAAACTCGCGAGGAACCTCAAAACACGATTCCCCGAGTCTCTGGGAGAAGCTCACCAAGACGGAGCGCCGCCTGCTCGAGACGCAATCACCGGCGACCACGGGCAAGATGACGAACCTGGGATTCCAATCATGGCGCAGTCGTCTGGATACCTTCAGCTGATCGACGACGATTTGCTTCTCGATCTTGCCCAGCAATACGACATCATCTTGCGCCTGCGCGTACAGCCGGGGGATTTTCTCCATCCTGGCCGAACGATTGCGGATGCGCGACCCGCTAGCCGCATCACCGAGCCTGCGAACGCCGCAATCGCGGGGGCATTCGCTGTTGGTATTCGCCGAACCGCGCTTCAGGATATCCGATTTCTGGTCGATGAACTTGTGGAGATTGCGGCCCGCGCCCTCTCGCCCGGGGTGAACGACCCTTTCACGGCCATCACTTGCATCGACTGGCTGGGCGCCGCTCTTCTCGATGTCTCCTTGCGCGAGGCGCCATCTCGTCTGCGGGCGGATAAGAATGGCGCCCTCCGAGTTGTGGCGTACCCGGTCACGTTTGAAAGCCTGGTCGAACGATCATTCGGGGCTCTGTCGCAATACTGTGCGGGAGATGCCTTGGCCGCGTTGCGGTACGCCGAGGTACTTGGCGAGAGTCTTTTGGCGTGCTTCGAGAAGGAGCGAAAGACCTGCATTGATCGGCAACTCAACAGATTCATCGGGATTGCTGCTACAAAACTGACCGCGAACAATCTCACGCGATTGCAATCTCATGTCTTGTGCATTCAAACGCGCGCCTCTCAGCGCTCGGACAGCTGAGCTAGCAAGAACGAGATGTGCTGACGCGTTTTGCCTTAGACCTCCCCGATGAGCGGGTTGGAGCGCTTGAGGCCTAAAACGCCGCGCAACGCGGCAAGCCCGCTGTTCGATTTACGTCGATGTCGCGGCCTGCGCCTGTCACGTTGCTACTCCCACTCGATCGTGCCGGGAGGCTTCGAGGTAACGTCGTAAACGACGCGGCTGACGCCTTTCACTTCGTTGATGATGCGCGTGGCGGTACGGCCGAGGAAGTTCATGTCGAACTGGTAGAAGTCGGCGGTCATGCCATCGGTCGAGGTGACGGCGCGGAGCGCGAGGACGCTTTCGTAGGTGCGCGCGTCGCCCATGACGCCGACGGAGCGGACGGGGAGCAGAACGGCGAAGGCTTGCCAGATCTTGTCGTAGAGACCGGCCTTGCGGATCTCGTCGAGATAAATGGCGTCGGCTTTCTGGAGGATGGCCACGCGCTCTGGCGTTATCTCGCCGGGAATGCGGATGGCGAGGCCTGGGCCGGGGAATGGGTGGCGACCGACCAGTGTTTCCGGCATGCCGAGTTCGCGACCGAGGGCGCGGACTTCATCCTTGAACAGTTCGCGCAGCGGCTCGACCAGCTTGAGGTTCATTTTCTCCGGCAGGCCGCCGACATTGTGGTGGGACTTGATCGTGACGGACGGGCCGCCGTCGAACGAGACGCTTTCGATCACGTCAGGATAAAGCGTGCCCTGCGCGAGGAATTGCGCACCCTCCACTTTCTTTGCTTCGGCTTCGAAGATGTCGATGAAGGTCTTGCCGATGAATTTGCGCTTGGTCTCGGGATCGGAAACCCCAGCGAGGCCGCCGAGGAACTGGTCGCCTGCATCCACGTGGACAAGCGGGATATTGTAGTGGCCACGGAACAGCTTCACCACTTCGTCGGCTTCGTTGGCGCGCATGAGGCCGGTGTCGACGAAGACGCAGGTGAGCTGGTCGCCGATTGCTTCATGGATGAGAACTGCCGCGACGGAGCTATCGACGCCGCCAGACAAACCACAGATCACCCTGCCCTTGCCGACCTGCGCCTTGATCTTGGCGACCTGCTCGGCGCGGAGAGCAGCCATGGACCAGTCACCCTTCATGCCCGCGATCTTCTTGACGAAATTCTCGAGCAGCTTGGCGCCGTCGGGCGTGTGAACCACTTCGGGGTGGAACATCGTCGTGTAGTAGCGACGCTTCTCGTCGACAGCGATGGCGAAGGGCGCGTTCTCTGACGTGCCGATGACGTTGAAGCCTTCGGGGAGTTGCGTGACGCGATCGCCGTGGCTCATCCACACGGGATAGCGCTTGCCGACTTCCCAGAAGCCTTCGAACAGCGGGCTGGCGTGTTTGATCTCGACATCGGCGCGGCCGAATTCGGCGGCGTGACCGCCTTCCACGACACCGCCCTGCTGGACGGCCATTGTCTGCTGGCCGTAGCAGATGGCGAGGATCGGGACTTTCATATCGAAAGCGACTTGCGGGGCGCGCGGAGACTTGTCGCGCGTGACGCTATCAGGACCGCCGGAGAAGATGATCGCCTTCGGATTGAAACCGGCGGCGATGACAGCCTCGGCCCGGTTGTAGGGGTGAACCTCGCAATAGACGCCCATTTCGCGGAGGCGGCGCGCGATGAGCTGCGTCACCTGACTGCCGAAATCGATAATAAGCGCCCGTTCGTGGCCATCAGCCGCGTAGGAGGGGATCGGATTCGGGGTGTTGCTCGCCATGGCGGAACTAGAAGATGTTCGGCCTTGGCGTCAATCCTGCGGCGCGTTCATCCACAGGGTCAGGCGCGGTTTTCTGGAGCCATAGCAAGCGCCCGGACGCGGAAGCGGTTCATCAGGGCCGCAACCTCGTCCAGCGAGCGGCCGTAACGGGTGCGCAGCCGGAACTCGCCGGCGGAGGTGGCAGCGCGGATGGAGTTGATCTGGACACGGCCGCTGCCTGCAGAGACTCCGAAAGGTGAACAGTCTCGCCAGGCGTGGCGGGTGCGGCCGAACAGATTGCCTTCGCTGAATCCCGTGGCGTCGAGGGTGAGCTGGCGCAGGGATGCGACGGCGACCAGCATGGCGATGAGGAAGATGATGGCAGTCGTGACAACCCGCGTGGTCGCTTGATCGGGCGGGATGCGGGAGACGAACAGGAAGGCCAGGGCTGCGGCGGCAATGAGCAGGAGCACCGCTTCCAGCGGATTGCTGCGCAGCGTGATCCGCTCAGGCAGCGGTCCGGTCACTGCGCCAGCGCCCGCGCGCGGAAAAGATTCATAAGGTCTGAGAGCTCCTCAGCGGAGAAACCGTAGGTCTCGGGCAGCATGCCGCTGGCGCCGACAAGAGCGCGGTTGACGGAGGCGGTGCGGGGATGCGCCGCTTCGTCCTGCTGTGTGGAGAAACCCACATACTGGCGGAAACCGGCGGAGACTGGATGGAAGATGG
>Ga0209097_10000455_pt1 | contig 41789 bp, 41 predicted proteins | sample AD_UKC052_MetaG_FD_184419 | JGI IMG/M metagenome (GOLD analysis project Ga0209097, IMG submission 184419) | Active sludge microbial communities of municipal wastewater-treating anaerobic digesters from USA - AD_UKC052_MetaG (SPAdes) (version 2) | ecosystem: Engineered > Bioreactor > Anaerobic >... | reverse complement strand
AAGCTGGCCACCCTCAAGAGCAGCTTCCGTCCCGAGGGTCGGCTGACCGCCGGCAATTCCTCGCAGATCTCCGACGGCGCCGCAGTGTTGCTGCTGATGTCGGAAGCCGCGGTCAAGCGCCTGGGCGTTACCCCGAAAGCGCGGATCCGCGCCTTCACCACGGTCGGCTCCGACCCGACGCTGATGCTCACCGGCCCGATTGCGGCCACCCGCCGGGTGCTGGCGCAGGCCGGGCTGAGTCTGGCGGACATCGACCTGTACGAAGTGAACGAAGCCTTCGCCCCGGTGCCGCTGATGTGGCAGCAGGAGCTGGGGGCGGATCTGGAGAGGCTCAACGTGAATGGCGGGGCGATAGCGCTGGGTCATCCGCTGGGGGCCAGCGGGGCACGGATCATGACGTCGCTGCTGCACGAGCTGGCGCGTCGGGGTGGCCGTTACGGGCTGCAGGCGATTTGCTGTGCGGGCGGGATGGGCACGGCAACGATCATCGAGCGCTTGTGAAACAAGCAGCGACCGGCAGGAGAGAGCATGTCCCGTATTGATCCCGTTCCGCTTGATGCCCTTCCTGCCTCGCTCGCCGAGGCGCTGGTTCGCGGCCGTGCCAGCCGGATGCTGAGTTCGAGCCTGCCGGTACAGGTATGGGCCCACCGTCCGAAGGTTGCCGAGGCCTGGCTGGCAGCCCTTGAGGAAATGCATCTGAACGGGGTGCTGGACGGCCGGCTGAAGGAGCTGGTTCGCCTGAAGATCGCGTCCATCACCACCTGCCGGGCCTGCCAGCTTGCCCGTAAAGACGATTCAGTCACCGAAGCCGACATTGCGTGTCTGGCGACAGACAGCGAGCACTTCTCCGGTCCCGAGCGCAGCGCGCTGCGTTATGCCGAGCTTTTCGCTGGTGACTACTTGTCCATTGACGACCGCATCTATGCCGATCTGGCGTGCTGGTTCTCTACGCCCCAGATCGTCGAGTTGAACCTGTTCTGCGCGTTGATGCTGGCCGGTGGCCGCATGACCTACGTGCAGCAAGCCTACGAGGAGAACCTGGCATGAGCAGCATTTACGAAATTCCGGTGGACCGTATCGACGGTAGCCCGTCCACTCTCGGCAACTACCAAGGCAAGGTGTTGCTGATTGTCAACGTGGCCTCGGCTTGCGGGCTCACGCCTCAGTACGCTGGCCTTGAAGCGCTGTATCAGAAGTACCGGGAGCAGGGCTTGGTAGTGCTTGGCTTCCCCTGCAACGACTTTGGTTCCCAAGAGGCGGGCAGCGAAGCGGAGATTCAGACCTTCTGCGAGAGCCGCTTTCAGGTGAGCTTTCCGTTGTTCGCCAAGCTGGGCATCAACAGCCAGCGTCACCCCCTTTACGACGCCTTGATCATCGCTCGGCCGGTGGCCACCTTGTCCGGCGATGCGCACCTGCGTCAAGTGCTCACCGAACACGGCCTGCTACCGGCCCGGGACAGCGATGTGATGTGGAATTTCGAGAAGTTTCTGATCGGACGTGATGGCACGGTCGCAGGCCGTTTCGCCCCCGATGTGGCGCCGGATCACCCGGCCCTGGTCGCAGCCATCGAGGCTGCGCTGGGCTGAGTCATCGCTATTCAAAGAGGAGAGAAAGCATGTCGGACGTGAAGGTTTCGGTTTTGAAGAACGGCCCTCTGAAGGTCGACGGTGCCATCGCACTGGTGCAGGACGGTGCAGTGCTTCCGGTGCAGGGTGCGGCGGTCTTTCTGTGTCGCTGCGGCGCATCGGCCAAAAAGCCGTTTTGCGACGGTGCCCATACCCGCATCGGTTTCAAGGACGAGTCCGCTACGGCAGACGCCTGAGAGCGATCGGCCGTCAGTAACAACACCGGAGGAGAGCAGAAATGAACGACAAGACAGAATCAGCGCTGGAGCGCGCTTTTGCAGGCGTCGCCAACAACTATGGCGGCAACGATGTGGATCTTTACCCGATCTATCGGGAGATGCGCAAGAACTCGCCGATCATCGCCGAAGACTTCATGAGCAAGATCGGCGTACCGAACATCGCCCGCTACGATGCCGATCGCAAGACCTTCACCGTCTTCAAGCACAAGGACGTGATGGCGGTACTGCGGGACGCCACCAACTACACCAGCGGTTTCATCGCCGAGGGCCTCGGGGCCTTCTTCGACGGCCTGATCCTGACCGGCATGGATGGCGAGGCCCATCGCCGGGCTCGCGCGCTGCTGCAGCCCATCTTCATGCCCGATGTGGTGAACACCTGGCGTGACAGCAAGATGGACCCGATTGTCCGTAACGAATACCTGAAGCCGCTGGTGCCCCAGCACAAGGCTGACCTGATGGATTTCGGCCTGCACTTCCCGATTCGCCTGATCTACGCGCTGATCGGCTTCCCCGATGACCAGCCGGAAAAGGTCGAGCAGTACGCCGCCTGGGCGCTGGCCATCCTGGCTGGTCCGCAGGTCGATCCGGAGAAAGCGGCCGTGGCCCGCAAGGCTGCGATGGAAGCGGCCCAGTGCCTCTACGACGCGGTGAAGGAAGCCGTTGTCGAGGTGCGCCGGAACGGCGCCGAAGGCAACGATCTGATCAGCCGCTTGATCCGTGCCACCTATGAAGGCCGCTCGCTGGACGATCACGAGATCACCACCTTTGTGCGGTCCTTGCTGCCGGCGGCCGGTGAGACCACCACGCGTACCTTTGGCTCGCTGATGGTGTTGCTGCTGGAACGCCCGGACGTGCTCGACCGCGTGCGCAAGGACCGCTCCCTGGTGCCCAAGGCCATCGATGAGGCGATTCGCCTGGAGCCGGTGGCGACCTTCAAGGTGCGCCAGGCGGCCCAGGACCTGGAACTGGCCGGCATGCAGATCCCGAAGGGGGCGATGGTCCAGTGCATCGTCACCTCGGCCAACCGGGATGAAGACGTCTTCGACAACAGCGAGGAGTTCGACATCGACCGCAAGGTCAAGCCGTCCTTCGGCTTCGGCTTTGGGCCGCACATGTGCATCGGCCAGTTCATCGCCAAGACCGAGCTGCAGGTGGCCCTCAATGCGGTGCTCGACCTGTTCCCCAACCTCCGCCTCGACCCCGATCAGCCCAAGCCGCGCATCACCGGCGCGCAACTGCGTGGCCCGCATTCGGTGCCGGTGATCTGGGACTGATTCATGGAAAGCTGGCATTTAAAGTTAAACACTAATTAAAAAAGTGTTTAACAAAATGTTGGCTTTGCACTAAACTGAAACTCCAATATCGATCTACGCCCGGCGCGTGATCAACACCAAGAGGGGACACAAATGAAACTGGAAGATCTGATTCTCGTTAGCGTCGACGACCACGCCATTGAGCCGCGCGGCGCCTTCGATCGCCACATGCCGGCCAAATTCAAGGGTCGTCAGCCGAAGGTGGAGCAACTGGGCGGGCGTGACATCTGGGTGTTTGAAGAGCAGGCCACCGGCTACATGGGCCTCAATTCGGTGGTTGGCCGCCCGAAGGAGGAATACGGCATGGAGCCGCTCTCCTACGAGCAGATGCGCCGTGGCACCTGGGACATCAAGGCCCGCGTCGAAGACATGAACGCCAACGGTGTGCTCGGCTCCCTGTGTTTCCCGACTTTCCCGGGTTTTGCCGGCCAGCGCTTTCAGGTCATGCCCGACAAGGCCGTCAGTCTGGCTGCCATCCAGGCCTACAACGACTGGCACCTGCACGATTGGTGCAATGCCGCCCCCGGCCGTTTCATCCCGCTGATGATGGTGCCATGGTGGGACATGCAGGCCGCCGCCGCCGAAGTGAAGCGGTTGGCTGCCCAGGGCGTGCATGCCCTGACGCTTTCCGACAACCCCACCGTGCATGGCTACCCGTCCATCCACAACGACCACTGGGACCCCCTGTGGAAGGCCTGCGCCGACAACAACGTGGTGATCTGCTGCCACATCGGCACGGGCGTCAAGGCGGCTCACGCCTCGGATGAATCGCCGATCGATGCGTGGATCACCTCCATGCCGATCTCCATCTCCAACTCCGCCGCCGACTGGATCTGGGCGCCGATGTGGAAGAAATACCCGAAGCTGCGCATGGCCCTGTCGGAAGGTGGCATCGGCTGGATTCCCTACCTGCTGGAGCGGGCGGACTTCACCCACAACCACCACAAGGCGTGGACCAACTCCAACTTCGGCGGCAAAAAGCCCAGCGACATCTTCAACGAGCACATCATCACCTGCTTCATCGAGGATGCCTTTGGCCTGAAAAACCTGGACGCCATCAACGTGGATATGGTCACCTGGGAATGCGACTACCCGCATTCCGATTGCACCTGGCCCGAGTCGGCCAACGTGTTCTGGAAGCAGGCCCAACATCTGCCGGACGAGATCATCAACAAGATCTCCCACCTCAACGCCATGCGCGAGTTCTCCTACGACCCCTTCGCCATCCTGGGTCGCGAGAACTGCACGGTCGGCGCCCTGCGCGCACAGGCTGGCCACGTCAGCATCGAACCGGCCCTGGGCCTTGGCGGTGCCGCACCCGAGCGTGACCCCAACAAGCCGGTGACATCCGGCGACATCAACAAGATGTTCGCCGCCGCCGACGCCCAGACCGCGCTGTAAGCAGGCCGACGCCAGCCGGAGCGCAGTCTCCGGCTGGCGCGTCAATCCTCACTGAAGAACGCTCATGTCTATCGACCAGTTCAAGTACAGTCGTATCCCGCCGGAAGCGGAAGCGCTCCGCAGCGAGGTGCGCACCTTTCTTGCCGACACGCTGAAGGACTACCCGGCCATCCGCCGGGCCGATTCGTGGATGGGCTTCGATGCCGAATTCAGTCGTCGCCTGGGTGCCCGCGGCTGGGTCGGCATGGCCCTGCCGAAGCGCTATGGTGGCTCCGACGCCAGCCCCTTCGCCCGCTACGTGGTGATCGAGGAACTGCTGGCTGCAGGTGCGCCCGTATCGGCCCACTGGTTTGCCGACCGCCAGAGCGGCCCGCAGATCCTCCACTACGGCACCGACGCCCAGAAAGACCGCCACCTGCCGGCCATCTGCCGCGGCGAGCAATACTTCTGCATCGGTATGAGCGAGCCCAATTCCGGCTCCGATCTGGCCTCCATCAAGACCCGCGCCCGCCGTGAGGGTGACAAGTGGGTGGTGAACGGCCAGAAAGTGTGGACCACCAATGCCCACCGCTCCCATTACATGATTGCCTTGGTGCGCACCGGCGAGAACAGCAAGCGGCAGGAAGGCCTGTCCCAGTTCATCATCGATTTGTCCCTGCCCGGCATCACCATCCGCCCGATCAAGGACCTGACCGGCAGCGAGCATTTCAATGAGGTCTTCCTCGACGAGGTGGTGCTGGACGCCGATGCCCTGATAGGTACCGAAGGGCAGGGCTGGTCGCAGGTGACCGCCGAGCTGGCCTTCGAGCGCAGCGGTCCGGAGCGCTTCCTCAGTTCCATCGCGCTGATCCATACATTGATCGATGCCGTAGGCCGCAATCCCGATGCCCTGCAGGCCAAGGAAATCGGCCGCCTGGCGGCGCGTCTCGTCACCCTGCGCAACATGTCCCTGTCGGTGACGGCCCAACTGGCCGCCGGCGAGAACCCGGCGTGGGCGGCGTCATGCGTGAAGGATCTCGGGGCTGTCTTCGAGCAGGAGATCCCTGAGTTGGTACAGCTGCTGTGCGACATCCCGCCGACGGCGGAGGGCGGTTGCGACCACGCCCAGGTACTGGCCTATCTGACTCAGATGGCGCCTTCGTTTTCATTGCGTGGCGGTACGCGGGAAATTCTCCGCGGCATCATCGCGCGCGGATTGGGCTTGCGTTGATCATGCGGGAAATCTTCGATTCGACCGTCGAGCGACTCTTCGCCGACCTGGTGACCCCCGATGCGGTACGGGCTGCTGGCACGGGCAACTGGCCTGCCGAGCTGTGGGCAGCGCTGGAGGAATCCGGCTTCGGCCTGGCTGCAGTGCCCGAAGCGCTGGGCGGTGCCGGCGCCTGCTGGGCCGACCTGTGTGGCGTGGTGCGCCTGTGCGGCCGCTATGCGTTGCCGCTGCCGCTACCCGAAACCCTGCTGGCCAACTGGCTGCTTGGCGTCTGTGGGCAACCGGCCCAGGCCGGGCCGCTGTCGTTTGCCGCCAGCGGCTCGCTGAAGCTGGCTGCTGGCAAGGTCAGCGGCGTCGCCGTCGATGTGCCGTGGGGGCGTAACGTGCCCGCGCTGGTGGCGATTGCCGCCGGCGAGGTGCCGATGCTGGTGCTGTTGCCCGTCGAAGGGGCCAGCGCCCGCACGCTGCGCAGCAATACGGCCGGCGAAGCGCGGGACGAGTTCGCCTATGAATCTGCCGTGCCCTTGCTGGCCGTGCCCTTGCCGGCGAATGTGCCCGCTGACGTGCTGCTTCTGGGCGGCGCCATGCTGCGCTCGGCGCAGATCGCCGGTGCCCTGCAGGGCATGCTTGAGATGACCATCACCTACGCCAATGAGCGGGTCCAGTTTGGCAAGGCGATTGGTAGTTTCCAGGCCATCCAGCACCAGATCGCGGTGCTCTCGGAGCACACCGCGGCGTCGGTGATGGGCGCTGAAGCAGCCTTCTCCGAATCCGCCGAGACCCTGGCCCGCCTGCCGGTGACGGCCGCCAAGGTGTGTGCTTCCGAGGCCGCTGGGATTGGCGCTTCGGTGGCCCACGGCGTGCACGGAGCCATTGGCTTCACCCACGAACACGCGCTGCATCTGGGCACGCGCCGGCTATGGAGCTGGCGCAGCGAGTTCGGAACCCTTACCTACTGGTCGGGCGAACTTGGCCGGGCCCTGTGCCAGGGCGGCGCGGCGGCCTTTTGGCCAAGCCTCGTCGCCGGCCAGCTTGAAACCCCGGCAGGAGCCCGCGCATGAAGCCCTTTCTGATCGTCGAGCGGGAGGACTCCATCCTCACCGTGCGCATGGACAGCCCCGAAACCCGTAATGCCCTGTCCGAACCGGCCCAGATGCAGGAGTTCGTAGACCTCTGCGCAGCCGTCAAGGCTGACCGTTCGGTCAAGGTGGTGGTGCTCACCGGCAATGGCCCCGCCTTTTGTGCCGGCGGCAATGTCAAGGACATGCGTGAGCGGGGCGGCATCTTCGCCGGCTCGCCCTACGAGCTGCGCGAAAGCTACCGCAGCGGCATCCAGCGCATTCCGCTGGCCCTTTATGAGCTGGATGTGCCGGTGGTGGCTGCGATCAACGGTCCGGCGATCGGCGCCGGTCTTGATCTGGCCTGCATGTGCGACGTGCGCATATCCGCCGATACAGCGAAGTTCGCCGAGAGCTTCGTCAAGCTCGGCATCGTTCCCGGTGACGGTGGCGCCTGGCTGCTGCCGCGTATCGTCGGCATGCCCAAGGCCAGCCTGATGGCCCTGACCGGCGACACCATCGACGCCGCCAAGGCCCTCGAGTGGGGGCTGGTGACTGAAGTGGTGCCAGCAGCCGAGCTGCTGAGTGCTGCGCTGGACGTGGCTCGCCGCATGGCCGCCAACCCGTCCCACGGCCTGCGCCTGACCAAGCGCCTGCTGCGTGAGGGCCAGCACATGCGCCTGGACTCCTTGCTCGAACTGTCGGCCGCTTTCCAGTCGCTGGCCCACCACACGGAAGACCACCAGGAGGCCGTGAATGCCTTCGTGGAAAAGCGTGCCCCGCAGTTCACCGGCCGCTGAGCCGGCATAAAAAATCGAATCTGGAGGAGAAACAATGCGAACCGTTTTCCGTGAAGACCACGAGATGTTCCGCGACATGGCGCGCCGCTTCATCGACCGCGAAATCGTGCCCCATCTGCACGACTGGGAGAAGGCCGGCATCGTGCCCCGGGACGTCTGGCTGAAGGCCGGCGCGGCCGGGTTGCTGTGCTCCTGTGTACCGGAGGAATACGGTGGTGCCGGTGGCGACTACGGCCATTCGGCGGTGATGATCGAGGAGCTGGCCCGGGTCAATGGGACGGCGGTGGGCTTCACTACCCACTCCGAGATCGTCGCCAACTACCTGGTGGCCTACGGTTCCGAGGAGCAGAAGCAAAAGTGGCTACCTGGCATGGTCAGCGGCGAAACCATCGGCGTGATCGCCATGAGCGAGCCGGGTGTGGGCAGCGACCTGCGCTCCATGCGCACCACGGCCCGCCGCGAGGGCGACGAATACGTCATCAACGGCCAGAAGACCTTCATTACCAACGGCGGCAATGCCGACCTGGTGGTGGCGGCGGTCAAACTCGACCCTGCCAGCAAGAACCTCACGCTGATCTGCGTCGAAGCCGACCGGCCGGGCTTCTCGAAGGGTCGCCTGCTGGAGAAGATCGGTCTCAAGGGACAGGACACTGCCGAGCTGTTCTTCGACGAGGTGCGGGTGCCGGTGAGCAACCGCCTGGCCGAGGAGAACGAAGGCTTCAATTACCTCTTCCATCAACTCGCCTGGGAACGCCTGATCATCGCCATCCGCTCGGCCCAGTCGATCGATACCCTGCTTGAAGAAACCATCGCCTATACCCGCGAGCGCAAGGCTTTTGGCAAGGCGATTCTCGACTACCAGAACACCCGTTTCAAGCTGGCCGACGCCAAGGCTCAAGCCACCATGCTGCGCGTGTTCGTTGATCACTGCCTGGCCCAGGCCCTGGCCGGCGAACTGTCGGCAGACGTGGCCGCGATGGCCAAGCTGGTGGGCTCCGAGATGCAGGGCAAACTCCTCGACGAGTTCCTGCAGTTGCACGGCGGCTACGGTTTCATGAGCGAATACAAGATCAGTCGGGCCTGGGTGGATGCCCGGGTGGCGCGCATTTATGGCGGCACCTCCGAGATCATGAAAGAAATCATCGGCCGCAGCCTTTAAGGCAGTCCCGCCGATCCTTGATTTACCTCCACTTGAGGGCCCGTTTACGCGGGCCTCTTTTTTCGCGCCCTGGCGTGGAGGAAAAGTGAAAACACTCGATTTGTTCGCCGGCTTGAAATCGTGGCAGCCGGCGGCGGCCTTTCTGGGCCGCTATTCCATCGGCGCGAAGCTGCTCGTCGCCCCCGTGCTGATTGTTGTCCTGCTCCTGATGGTGGCCGGCGTGGCCTGGTTCGGCATGGCTGGTCAGCAGGAGGTGCTGCGCTCTTTCGAGCAGGTCCGCTTTGAGCAATACCGGAAGACTCTGGTGGCTTCGTCGGCGGCCCAGGACACGATGGTCGGCACCTACGCGATGATGGTGCACCTGATGCAACCGGGTACGGCAGTGCGCAAGGAGGAGCTCGCCCAGTACGCGGACGACCTCAAGGCCAGCGTGACGGAACTGGTCGGGATCATCGCCGCCAGTTCGGCGCGGCCCGGTCTCAATGCGGACGAAAAAGCCCTCTATGAAGAGTTGAAGGGGCAGGCCCAGGTCTTCGCCGACGCCGTGACCGAACTGACTTTGGCGGCGGCGACTGACCCGGAGGGCAGCTTTCGCCGCCTGAGTCTGGTGCGCAAGGAATACGACCGGGTCTTCGGACAGATTGCTGCCTTGGTTCGCCTGCAGGATGCCTTGGCGAGTGAAGATTTTGCCAGCGCCGACCGCATGGCCGGACAGGTGGTCAAGGTCGTCATCGGTGCTTCGGTGCTGGCCGTGCTGCTGGCCCTGATGGTGAGCCTGCTGGTGCGTGGCCAGATTGTCGGGGCCATCCGGGCCATCGAAGAGGCGTCCATCGAGCTGCGCTCGGGTGACCTGACACGTCGGGTTCAGGTGGTGGGCAACGATGAAGTGGCTCGCACCGCACGGGCTTTCAATGAACTGGTGGATGGTTTCCAGACTGCGGTGAAGAAGGTGGGGCAGGTGTCGACGGTCGTCGTCGCATCGGCCGAGCAGCTTTATGGTGCGTCCGGCCGGGTGGCTTCGGGTGCCAACGATCAGGTTCAGGCCGCCTCTTCGGTAGGGGATACGGTGGAGCGCATGATCCGCAGCATCGAGTCCATCGCCGCCAGTGCCAGTGATGTGCGCAAATCGGCATCGGCCAGCCTGCTGGGGGCGGAAGCGGGGCGAGGCGCCTTGCAGCGCTTGCTCGATGAAATCGTGCACATGCGCAGTGCCTTCAACGACATCCGTGGCTCGGTGGGGGATTTTGTGCGCAGCACTTCGGCTATTACCGCCAGCATTGCACAGGTCAAGGAGCTGTCGGGGCAGACCAATCTGCTCGCGCTCAATGCCGCCATCGAGGCGGCCCGGGCCGGCGAGCAGGGGCGCAGCTTCAGTGTCGTGGCCGATGAGGTCCGCCAGTTGGCGGAGCGCTCGGCGCTGGCCGCCAACTCAATCGACGCGCTGACCCGCGATCTGGGTCGGCAGTCGGAGGCGGTGGAGCTATCGCTGCAGGAGGGCACCCAGGCCCTGGACGACAGCCATCGCCTGATGGGCGAGCTGGAGGGTGTGCTGGAGACGGCCGGTGCACTGGTGAATGCATCGCATCGGGGTGTTGACCAGATTGCCAGTGCAGTGACGGCACAGAACGAAGGGAGCCAGGACATTGCCGCCAGCGTGGATCAGTTCTCGCGGCTGGCCGGCGAAAGTGACCAGCTCACCCGCGATGTGACGCGGGCGGTGCGCCTGCTGCGTGAGTCTGCAGGAGAGCTGGACCGGGCGGTGTGCCACTTCCGCGTCTAAACAGAATGAACGAGCGAGAGGAGAGAGGGATGTCGAACAACCATGAAGAGGCCGGCACGCCGGTCGCCCGGCCGACCCGGGAAGAGGCCGAGGAGGCCGTGCGCACCTTGATCCGCTGGGCGGGTGACGACCCGGCGCGGGAGGGACTGCTGGACACGCCGTCGCGGGTGGTGCGCTCCTACGACGAGTTCTTTGCCGGCTACCGGTCCGATCCGGCCGATATTCTGGCCCGCACCTTCAGTGAGGTCGGCGGCTACGACGAGATGATTGTGATGAACGACATCCGCTTCGAGAGCCACTGCGAACACCACATGGCACCGATCATCGGCAAGGTGCATATCGGCTACCTGCCGGACCAGCGGGTGGTCGGTATCTCCAAGCTGGCGCGGCTCGTAGACGTCTTCGCCAAGCGCCTGCAGATTCAGGAGAAGATGACCGCCGACATCGCCGATACCTTGCAGCGGGTGCTCCAGCCTCGCGGTGTGGCGGTGGTTATCGAGGCTTCGCACCAGTGCATGACGACCCGCGGGGTGCACAAGCCGGGCACCAGCCTGGTGACCAGCCGCATGTTGGGCGCCTTCCGCGAGAACCCGGCGACCCGGCGCGAATTTCTGGGCATGTTGGGGCTGGGTGACGGCCGTGGCGCAGCCAACCGATAGGAGCCGGGTATGACCGCGCTGGATATTAGCCCGCCGCCGCCCGATGTCCCGACCGGCGAGTGGCACGATGGCCTGCTCCTTGGCTACCGACCCATGGACGACACGCACCAGGAGTTCGTCGTGCTGGTGAAGCGCTTGCGCACCGCCCCCGATGACGAGTTGCCGGCCGTACTGGACGATTTTCTGGCTCACATCGGGCGCCACTTCGGTGAAGAGGAGCAGTGGATGTCACTGGACGGCTATCCGGCCGGGGATTGCCACGTGGAGGAGCACGCGGCGGTGATGCGCTCCGTACTTGAGGTGAAGGCCCTGGTTGCCACTGGTCAGCGCAAGGTATGCCGCGAGTTGGCCGGGGCGCTGGAGGAGTGGTTTCCCCTCCATGCCGCCTATATGGATTCGGCCCTGGCCAAGTGGATGGTCAAACGTTCGACGGGGGGTTCGCCGGTGGTGCTCCGGCGCAGAACGTCGAGCACGGGCTGATCAGCTTGTGCAGGTGTGGACCAGGAATTGCCGGAAGGCTTCCGCCGGCCGTTCCAGCGGGGCGTCCGGTCGCCATATCAGACCCACTTGCATCGGCGGAACCACATCCAGCACCGGGCGCGCCTCGATCTTTTTGCCGTCCAGTGACCACGGTCGATAGACCATGTCAGACAGGATGCTGACGCCGAAGCCGTGGGCGATCAGCCCACGCAGGGCTTCCATCGAGCTGGTTCGAAAGGCGGTGGCCGGCGTGATTCCCCTGGCCGCCCAGTAGCGGCCGGTGGACGCCTCGCTTTCGTCCACGGTGAGCTGGATATAGGGATAGGCCGCAATGTCCTCGAAGGATGCAGAGTCCTTTTCCAGCAGCGGATGCGAAGCCGAGGTCCATAGTTGGCGGCGGGCCCGCACCAGCACGTGGTGAGCGAAACGTTCCCGCTCGACCACGTTGGATAGGATAACCACGCCCATGTCGATGCGCCCCTCCAGCACTGCTTGCTCAATGCCCTCCCGGTTCATGTCGTGGAGGTCGATTTCCACCTCCGGGTAATTCATGCGAAAGCGTGCCAGCAAGGGCGGCAGAAAGTAGCCGAGCAGGGTGTAGGAGGCGGCTATGCGCAGCACGCCCTTTTGCTGGGGGGCCTGGAAACGGGGTTCCCTTACCGCATCCTGCAATGCGCTGAGGATGTGGCTGGCGTGTTGATGAAAACGGTGCCCTTCGGCGGTCAGTGTCACCCCATGGGGCAGGCGCTCGAAGAGGCGCGTGCCAAGGGTCTGCTCCAGCAACAGCACCGCGTTGGTGATGGCCGACTGGGATACATGGCTGCGGGTGGCGGCCATGGAGAACTGGCCGGTCTCGGCAGCGGCGACAAAATAGCGCAGTTGGCGCAAGGTGATATTGCTGTCGGCTTCCATGCGTTTTTCAAATACCAGAACTCAGTATTTGTGATTTTACGATAACAATACAGTTTTGTAGTATTTGTTCAAATAAAACGAGTAACAGGAGACAGCGCATGAATTCCCCCCTGACGGTGGCCGCCACCGACGCCCTGCGTGCGGTGTCCCTCGAGGACAAATACACCTTGGAAAAGGGCCGCGTATACATCAGTGGTACCCAGGCTCTGGCCCGCTTGCCGATGCTCCAGAAGGAGCGTGACCGGCTGGCCGGTTTGAACACGGCCGGCTACATTTCCGGCTACCGCGGTTCGCCCCTGGGGGGGCTCGACATGGCCTTGTGGAAGGCCAAGAAGCACCTGGCCAGCCATGATGTGGTCTTCATGCCGGGCCTCAACGAGGATCTGGCAGCCACTGCCGTATGGGGCACCCAGCAGGTCAATTTGTACGAAAATGCCCAGGTCGATGGGGTTTTCGGCATGTGGTACGGCAAGGGCCCTGGCGTGGATCGCTCGGCCGACGTGCTCAAGCATGCCAACGCCGCCGGTACCTCGAAGCATGGCGGCGTACTCATGCTGGCCGGCGACGACCACGCGGCCAAGTCCTCGTCGGTGGCCCACCAGTCGGAACACCTGCTGATCGCCTGCGGCATTCCGGTGCTGTATCCGTCCAACGTTCAGGAGTATCTCGACTACGGCATCCACGCCTGGGCCATGAGCCGTTACTCGGGCTTGTGGGTGTCGATGAAGTGCGTGACCGATGTGGTTGAATCGACGGCCTCTGTCGACATGGATCCGGAGCGGGTACAGGTGGTGCTGCCCGAGGACTTCGAGGTGCCGAAGGGGGGGCTGAATATCCGTTGGCCCGATCCCCCACTGGATCAGGAAGCCCGCATGCTCGACCACAAGTGGTACGCAGCGCTGGCTTATATCCGTGCCAATCGCCTCAATCGGGTGGTCATCGATTCGCCAAAGGCCCGCTTCGGCATCATGGCCGCCGGCAAAGCCTATCTCGACGTGCGTCAGGCCCTGACCGACCTTGGCCTCGACGACGAAACCTGCCAGCAGATCGGTATCCGGGTTTTCAAGGTGGGCTGCGTGTGGCCGCTGGATGCCCATGATGCGCGCGACTTCGCGACCGGGCTGGAAGAGATCCTGGTCGTCGAGGAGAAACGCCAGATCCTCGAATATGCTCTCAAGGAAGAGCTCTACAACTGGCGTGATGACGTGCGTCCGCGTATTTACGGCAAGTTTGATGAGCGCGACAACGCTGGCGGTGAATGGTCGCAGCCCCGTGGCCAGTGGTTGCTGCCGGCCCGCTATGAACTGTCGCCGGCGCTGATTGCCAAGGCCATCGCCAGCCGCCTGGAGCGGGTCGGCCTGCCGGAAGATGTGCGCGCCAAAGTCTTGTATCGCATTGCCATCATCGAGGCCAAAGAGCGCGAAGCAGCCCGCCCGCGCCTCACCGTCGAGCGCAAGCCGTGGTTCTGCTCCGGCTGCCCGCACAACACCTCGACCCGGGTGCCGGAAGGCTCCCGCGCACTGGCCGGCATCGGCTGCCACTACATGGCCATGTGGATGGACAGGCGGACCGAAACCTTCACCCAGATGGGCGGGGAGGGCGTGTCCTGGCTCGGCCAGATGCACTTCTCGGGTGACAAGCACGTTTTTGTGAACCTGGGCGACGGCACCTACTTTCACTCAGGTCTGCTGGCTATTCGGGCGGCCGTGGCCGGCAAGGCCAACATTACCTACAAGATCCTCTTCAACGATGCCGTGGCGATGACCGGCGGCCAGCCGGTGGACGGAATCCTGACGGTGCCGCAGATTGCCCGCCAGCTGGCGGCCGAGGGCGCCAGCAAGGTCCTCATCGTCACCGACGAGCCTGAAAAATTCGCCTCTCGCGAAGGCCTGCCGGCCGAGGTCGCGGTTCATCACCGGGACGAGTTCGACCACCTGCAGAAAGCGCTGCGCGATACCGCCGGCGTCACCATCCTGATTTACGACCAGACCTGCGCCACCGAGAAGCGCCGTCGCCGCAAGCGTGGTGAGTATCCGGACCCGGCCCGTCGCGTGTTCATTAACGAGGAAGTTTGCGAGGGTTGCGGTGACTGCTCGACGGCGTCCAACTGCCTGTCGGTGGAGCCGCTGGAAACATCGCTCGGCACCAAGCGCAAGGTCAACCAGTCTTCGTGCAACAAGGATTTCTCGTGTTTGAAGGGCTTCTGCCCGAGCTTTGTGACGGCTGAAGGTGCCCAGCTGAAGAAGGCTGCCGGTGGCCGCGATCCTAACGCAGCCCTGGCCGGCTTTACGCTGCCCGAGCCGACTCTGCCCGTGCTCAAGCGTCCGTTTGGGATCATCGTTACAGGCGTCGGTGGCACCGGCGTCGTCACCGTAGGTGCGCTGCTGGGAATGGCCGCCCACCTCGAAAACAAGGGTGTCACGGTGCTCGACATGACCGGTCTGGCTCAGAAGGGTGGGGCGGTTCTGAGCCATGTGCAGATCGCCAATACGCCGGGTGATATCCACGCCACCCGCATTGCCACCGGGGAGGCACAACTGCTGATCGGTTGTGACGCCATTGTTTCGGCCTCGTCCGACGCCCTGTCAAAGATGCGCCACGGCGTAACCCGGGCAGTGGTGAACAGTGCCCACACACCGACCGCCGAGTTCATCGGCAATCCGGACTGGAAGTTCCCGACGCTTTCCACCGAGTCGGATGTGCGCAACAGTGTTGGCGAGGCGTGCGAGTTTCTCGATGCCAACGCGCTGGCTCTGGCTTTTCTCGGTGACACCCTTTACGCCAACCCGTTGATGCTCGGTTTTGCCTGGCAGAAGGGCTGGGTGCCGGTGTCCCGCGCGGCGCTGCTCAAGGCTATCGAGCTGAATGGTGTGGCGGTGGATAAGAACCGCCTGGCGTTCGAGTGTGGCCGTGTGGCCGCCCACGATCTGTCAGGGCTGAACGCCCTGCTGTTCCCCGCCGACAAGGGTAGGCCTAGCCAAGTGCTCGAACTGCGCGAAAGCCTGGAGGCGCTGCTAAAGCGGCGTGCGTCCCAGCTCACGGCGTACCAGAACCGCGCCTATGCCGATCTCTACTTGCAGGCTGTGGCCAAGATTCGTGTTGTGGAAGAAAAGCGAGTGCGCGACGGCAAGCTGCAGCTCACCGAAGCGGTGGCCCGCAACCTGGCAAAGCTGATGGCCTACAAGGATGAGTACGAAGTGGCACGGCTGCACGCATCGCCGGTCTTCCTGGCGCGCCTGCGGGAACAGTTTGAGGGCGAGCCGGGCAAAGATTATCAGCTTGGCTTCCATCTGGCACCGCCGCTACTGGCTAGAAAGGACGCTGATGGCCATCTGGTCAAGCGTCGCTATGGCCAGTGGCTGATGAAGCTGTTCCCCCTGCTTGCTGGTTTAAAGGGCCTGCGTGGCACGCTCCTCGACCCCTTCGGCAAGACTGCCGAGCGCCGCGCTGAACGGCAGATGGTGCGCGACTATTTGGATCTGGTGGATGAGTTTGCCCGCACCCTCGATGGTGAACGCCTGCCACTCGCCTTGGAGCTGGCCAGCCTGCCGGAGACGATCCGTGGCTATGGGCACGTCAAGGAAAACAACATGAAGAAGGCAGATGCCCGTCGAGTGGCCCTGCTGGCCCGCTACCGGGGCGACTTTCACGATCAAGCTGCCGCCTGAGTCAAACAGAGCGGTGCTGAGGCGCAAAACAAGAGGAGGAGAAGGGAAATGGGAGACAACCAGAATCAAGCGCTGTGGGTGCCCGACCCTGCCAACGTGGCCGCCACCAACATGGCAGCCTTCACCGACCGTGCCCGGATTCTGTCCGGCCGGCCGCTGGAGAGCCAAGCGGCTTTGCATGAGTGGTCGGTCCACTCGCCGGTGCCGTTCTGGCGCCTGGTGTGGGAGTTTTGTGAGGTGCTCGGCGACCAGGGCGTGCGCGGCCTCATTCGTTCGGGCGGCATGCAGGATTCCCGTTGGTTTCCTGATGCCAGCCTGAACTTTGCCGAGAACCTGCTGCGCGACAGCGACAACCCACAGGCGCTGGTGTTCTGGGGCGAAGACAAGGTCAAGCAGAGCCTGTCGCGGCAGGTGCTACGCAGCGAGGTGGCCCGCTTTGCCGCCGCGCTGAGTGCCGCCGGTGTGGAGCAGGGCGACCGCGTGGCAGCCTACATGCCCAACGTGCCTGCAACACTCATTGCGATGCTCGCTGCGTCGAGCATCGGCGCGGTGTTTACCAGCGCCTCGCCGGATTTTGGGGTTCAGGGCGTGGTGGACCGCTTTGGCCAGACCGAGCCCAAAGTGCTGCTGAGCTGTGACGGCTACTGGTACAACGGCAAGGCCATCGACATCACGGGCAAACTCGCCGAACTGATGCCGCGCCTGCCTCGCGTGCGCCAGCTGGTGGTGGTGCCCTATCTGGCAGCCGGCGCTGAGCCGGATCTGGCGGGGCTGCCGCGGGCCGTGTCCTACAAGAGCTTCGTTGCGCCCTTCCAGCACGTCACAGAGCCACGCTATGTGCGCCTGCCTTTCGACCATCCGCTCTACGTGATGTACTCGTCGGGCACCACTGGTGTGCCCAAGTGCATTGTGCACGGCGCCGGCGGCACGCTGCTGCAGCACCTCAAGGAGCACCGCCTGCACAGTGACGTGAAGGACGGTGATCGTCTGTTCTACTTCACCACCTGCGGCTGGATGATGTGGAACTGGCTGGTGTCCGGTCTGGCTGCCGGGGCGACGCTGATGCTCTACGACGGCAACCCCTTCGTGGACGACGGTCGCATACTGTGGGACTACGCCGAGGCGGAACGCTTCACCCATTTCGGCACCTCGGCCAAGTACATCGAGACCCTCGCCAAGAGCAGCCTGCGTCCGGCCAACGCCTACCGCCTGCCGGAACTGCGCATGGTGATGTCCACCGGCAGCCCACTGGCGCCGGCGAGCTTCGATTTTGTCTATGAATCCATCAAGAAGGATGTGCTGCTGGCCTCGATTTCCGGCGGCACCGACATCGTTTCGTGCTTTGTGCTCGGCAACCCGACCCTGCCCGTGTGGCGTGGCGAAATTCAGGGTGCCGGCCTTGGTCTGGCTGTCGAGGTGTGGGACGACGATGGCCGGCCGGTGACCGGCGAGAAGGGCGAGTTGGTGTGCCGGCTGCCTTTCCCGAGCATGCCGGTCGGTTTCTGGAACGATCCGGACGGGGCGAAGTATCGGGCCGCCTATTTCGAGCGCTTCCCGGGCGTGTGGTGCCACGGGGATTTCTGTGAGCTCACGGAGCACGGCGGTTTCATCATTCACGGCCGCTCCGACGCCACTCTCAACCCGGGGGGCGTGCGTATCGGCACCGCCGAGATCTATCGTCAACTCGAGAAGTTGCCTGAGGTGCTCGAGGCTGTGGTGATCGGACAAGACTGGCCGCCGACTGATCCAAGCGATGTGCGCGTCGTGCTCTTTGTGCGCCTGGTCGATGGCCTGGTAATCGACGACGCACTGAGGAAGCGTATTCGCCAGCAGATTCGCGACAACGCTTCGCCGCGTCACGTGCCGGCATGCATCGTCCAGGTGGATGAGATTCCCCGTACCAAGAGCGGCAAGGTGGTTGAACTGGCCGTGCGCAATGTGGTGCATCACCAGCCGGTGAAGAACGTCGAGGCGCTGGCCAACCCGGAAGCCCTGGCCCAGTTTGCCGACCGGCCCGAGCTGGCCGGCTGAACCCGCAATAACAAAGGAGTGAAAGCAATGAAGGTACTGGTTCCGGTCAAGCGCGTGCTTGATTACAACGTTAAGGTGCGCGTCAAGGCCGATGGTTCCGGGGTCGATCTGGCCAACGCAAAGATGGGCATGAATCCCTTCGACGAGATCGCCGTGGAAGAGGCTGTGCGTCTGAAGGAAGCCGGTGTCGTCAGCGAAGTGGTGGCAGTGAGCTGCGGTGTTGCCGTCTCGGCTGAGGTGTTGCGCACGGCGATGGCCATTGGTGCCGATCGAGGCATCCTGGTCCAGTCGGATGCTGATCTGCAGCCGCTGGCGGCGGCCAGATTGCTCAAGGCTGTGTGCGACCGGGAAGGCCCGGCGCTGGTGATCTGTGGCAAGCAGGCCATCGACGATGACGCCAACCAGACCGGCCAGATGCTGGCTGCGCTGCTGGGCTGGTCGCAGGCGACTTTCGCTTCGAAGGTGACGATTGCCGATGGCCAGGCCACTGTGGTGCGCGAAGTGGACGGCGGCCTGGAAACACTGGCGGTGCGCCTGCCCGCGGTGATCACCACCGATCTGCGCCTCAATGAGCCGCGCTACGCGACCTTGCCCAACATCATGAAAGCCAAGAAGAAGCCGCTCGACACCCTCGACCCGGCCGGGCTGGGCGTGGATGTGACCCCGCGCCTCATCACCCTTAAGGTGGTCGAGCCGGCCAAACGTAGCGCCGGCATCCTGGTTTCCGATGTGGCCCAGCTGCTTGAAAAACTGAAGAACGAAGCAAAGGTGATTTGAAATGGCGATTCTGTTGATTGCTGAACACGACAATCAAAGCCTCAAGGCGGCGACCCTCAACACCCTCGGCGCCGCTCGCCGTCTGGAGGGTGAAATCCATGTGCTGGTGGCCGGGGCCGGCTGTGCCGCGGCGGGGCAGGCGGCTGCGCAGTTTGAAGGCGTGGCCAAAGTGCTGCTCTGCGATGCACTCCAGTACGCCGAGCGCGGCGCCGAAAATCTGGCCGAACTGGTCAGGGGGCTGGCCACCAACTACAGCCATGTGCTGGTGCCGGCCAGTGCCGAGGGCAAGAACCTGCTGCCCCGCGTGGCGGCCCTGTGTGGCATGGCCCAGGTGTCAGACGTGGTCGGCGTCGAATCGGCCGACACCTTTGTGCGCCCTATCTACGCCGGCAACGCGTTGGCGACAGTGAAGAGCATCGACCCGATCAAGTTCCTGAGCATCCGCACCACCGCCTTCGAGGCTGTGGGCGTGGCAGGCACTGCTGCTGCAGTGGAGACCATCGCTGCGGGCCCCGAACTGGGCCTGTGCAAGCTGGTCGGCCGCGAGCTGACTCGTAGCGAACGTCCCGAGCTGGGTGCAGCGAAGATCATCGTTTCGGGGGGCCGTGGCCTGGGCAGCGGCGACAACTATCGCCGCGTGCTCGAACCCCTTGCCGACAAGCTCGGCGCGGCGCTGGGCGCGAGCCGGGCGGCAGTGGACGCGGGTTTTGTGCCCAACGATTTCCAGGTCGGCCAGACCGGGAAGATCGTCGCTCCGCAGTTGTACCTGGCTGTCGGCATCTCGGGGGCAATCCAGCACCTGGCCGGCATGAAGGATTCCAGGGTGATCGTCGCCATCAATAAGGATCCGGATGCCCCGATCTTCCAGGTGGCCGATTACGGGCTGGTGGCGGACCTGTTCGAGGCAGCTCCGGCACTGACCCAGGCGCTCTGACCTCCGCATTTTTTGCGACCTCTCTTCGGTGGTGGCGTTACCTCTCCTCCCATTCGTGCCACCGGAGAGATTTTCGGCCCATCGGTGTTTCACCGATGGGCTATTTTCTGAACACATTAAAAGTTATTGTATTTTTTTAGAAGTGAGTTATTCTCCATTTAGAACCCTCTTCTAATTTATTCAGAGTGGTTCCCACAGAGAACCCCGCAGGGGTCAAGGAGGAGACAAGATGGTCATCAAGATTGCACGTGCCGTTGCACTCGTCATTGGTTGCGCCGGCATCACCTATATGCCCGACACGCGTATCCAGCGGGAGGTGGCATTCCTGTGCGTTACGGAGATTGATTGTGCCGCCTCGCATGAGATGTTTTCGCATGAGGCGCATGGCTCATTCCTGAGTGAGGCAGCGGGCGGTTTCTTTGCCGCCCTGTCCCATCATCGCTAGGACGTCTTTTGTTCGATTAGGTAGTGCCGTGCTAACTGATCTGGCACGGCAAGAAAGCGTTGAAGATGCTCCTCTTGAAGCGCATCGGCAGCGGTGCTGCGTTCCTGTTGACGCCGGTAGGTCAGCCAGGAGTCGACGATGAAGCGTTCAGTGTAGTGACCCGGGTGCGCCAGATCCCTCTGCAGATGCCAGTCGCAGGCGCCATTGCGGCGTCGGATGCGTCCGACGGCGTGTGCCAGCAAGATGAACTCATCCCGCTGTGGTTCGGCCACGTGATAGCTCACTTCAATGCATACTCGTCCTTTGCCGGGCGTGATGTCCAGTACTGACTGGGTTCGGAGCGTCAGCGTGGGAGGGCCGAAGTCCTCCTCCCGTCCCAGATGCAGCGCCTTCTGCAGCGACAGGAGGGTGCCGGCGGCAATCATCAGCCCGGCAGTGATCAGGGTGCTGGCTACTCCTAGGCGTGCTGCGATCAGTCCCCACAACACACCACCCATGGCCATGCCGCCCATGATCAACATCAGATAGATGGAGCCAACCCGAGCCTTCACCCACAGGGCAGTGGAGGTCTGAATCACCGTCATCAGCGTAGTATTGACCGCCATCCAGGCCATGCCACCCACTACATAAAGCACACCCAGCAGCGTCAGGCTCGTAACGACCCCACTGAGCAGCGTGACTGCCGCGAACGCTATGCCACCGGCAAAAACGATGCGCTGCAGCGGGTGCCGTCGGTACATATCGGGCAAGCGCAGGGCCGCCACTACCGCCCCGGCGCCGAGGCAGCCGAGCAGAATGCCGTAGCCATCCGCGGTGAGTCCCAGGCGCTCGCGTGCTATCAGTGGCAACAAGGCCCATAGGGCACTCCCAGCTGTCGAAAAAATAGCGACTTTGCCCAGATCGCGACATAGTGAGGGAGAGTGACGGACATAGCGAAGGCCGCTGACGATGGCTGGGAGAAAGCGCTCGCTGGGAAGACGACTGGTCGGGGCGGTGGTGCCGAGCCGTGTCAGGAGGGCGATGACGCTGGCCATGCAGGCACAGACCAGCACAAAAAGTAGTGGTGTGCCGACCCGGGCGATGATCGCGCCGGCCAGCGCCGGGCCAAGAACCCGGGCGATGTTCGGGGACACCGTGCCCAGTGCAATGGCGGCGGCAGTTTGTCCGGGCGGGGCGTGCTCAATGGTGCACGCCAGCCAGGCCGACATGCTGAGGGCGCTCGCTGAACCGAGGGCGAAGGTGTAAGCCAGCAGCGCCACCGGACCGAGATTACCCACCAGCGCCGGGATGCACAGCAAAATCATCGACAGCAGGGCCAGTCCCTGGGTGATGAGCAGCAAGCGGCGTTTGTCCATCAGGTCGGCGATCACGCCGCTGGGCATGCCGAGGACGAATGCCGGCAGCGCCATGGCGGTTTGCACTAGGGCCACCATCAATGGTGACGCAGCCAGCTCGGTCATCATCCAGGCGGCGCCAATGTTCTGCATCCAAACAGCTAAGTTGGCGACTACCGTAGCCAGCCAAAGGGCGCGAAATGGGCGATGACGAAGAGGTGCCCATGCCGAGGGGCCGCTCATCGGGGAGTCACTGGAGGTTGGCGATGCGCGAGAACAGGCGACGGAAGCTCTTGCGGGTTTCTTCAGCGAAGCGCAGATCGCCATTTTCACCAAAGGCGCGGGCGATGGTGGCCCAGTCCTCGGGCAGCAGGCAGCGGGCGGCGGCCGGCATGATGCGGTTTTCCTCCATTCCGATATGCTTGAGTTGCTCGCCAGCGAAGCTCTCCAGTCGGGTGACAAAGGCGATGCGTTCGTCCGGCGTGGCGGTGCCAAGGGTTTCGATGGCTTCGACCAGCGCATGCAGTGCGGCGTCGCCCTCCCGGTGCTGACGCTGGAGTTCGGCGATCAGCGGGTCGAGTTCGGCGGTGCGCTCCTGCACCTTCTTGAACAGGTAGGCCTCTTCCTTCGGGTGGTGCAGCTTCGACGGGAAGGCGCGCAGGTAACCGAGCATGGACTTGAGCAGATCGAAATCCACCGGCCGGTTTTCCTGCAGCCCACGGGCGAAGGTACGCAGGCCGTAGGCCACCACGGCAATGCTGCGGTGCTCGTCCTTCATGATCGAGGTGACCATGTTCATCGCCGGCGCTGGGTCGTTCTTTTCGACCGATGAGACCAGCACTGGCACCTTGGCGCCGACCAGCACCTTGAGGGTTTCCGAGCCCAGCATCACGCCGCCGAAGCTGCGCGGGCCGTGGGAGGACATGAAGATCAGGTCACAGCCGAGTTCGTCAGCGGCCGCCAAGATCGCTGCATGAGGGCGCGTGCTGGTGCGACTGACTGTCTCGCATTCGATACCCGCAGCGCCGGCCGACACGGCGGCCTTGGAGAGGATTTCGCGGGCTCGTCCGCTGTAGTCGTCCCGGTAGGTGTCGGGAGCGATCAACTGGAGCAGGGCGGCGTCGTCGGTGAGGGAGGCCGAGGCGTCCGGGTCGGCATAGAAAAATGTGATGCGGGCGCCGACGGTACGGGCGAACTCCACCGCCTTGGTGACGGTGTGTACCGAGAGCGCCGTGCCGTCGGTGGGTACGAGGATATGGCTGTACATCATGGCCTCCAGAAATGTCTGCGTGCGGGGTTGATTTGATGGATCAGGCGGCCAGCCGGCCGGGCAGGCCGAGCCGCCCCTTGCGGCGTTCAGGCGGCAGCACACGCGGCGCGCCAACCCGGTTGACGAGCAGGCCAATGCCTTCGATCTCCGCTTCGATGCGGTCGCCGGGTTGTAGGAAGCGCCCGTCCTCGAGGCCGACACCGCAAGTCGAGCCGGTGAACAGCAGGTCGCCCGGGCGCAGGGCAACCCGCGCATCGACGAAGTCGAGGAGCTCGTCGAGGCTGAAGATCATGTGGGAAGTGCGGTCCTGCTGACGCAGCTCGCCATTAATGAAGAGGCGCATTGCCAGATCAGGCTGTCCGGGGCCGCCGCACGCATTGAGTGTTGCGATCCATGGGCCAATGGGTGCCGTGCGGTCGAGGGCTTTCTGGGTGAACAAGTCGAGGGAGCCAAGCTGTTTGCCCGCGTCGCGGGCGCTGATGTCGTTGCCAACGGTGTAGCCGAGCAGACAACTGCTGGCGTGTTTGGCTTTGCCCAATGGGTGGGCGACTACCGCTACCAGCTCGATCTCGAAATCCAGCTGGGTGGTGACCGGAGGGTATGCGATCTCACCGCCCGGATCGACGATGGCCGATTCCGGCTTGATGTAGGCGATAGTATTGGGCGGCGCCTGGGTACGACCGAGGCGGGTCAGATGGCTGAGATAGTTGAGCCCGACGCCAAAGACTCGCGCGCCGGGTTCGAGCGGAGCGAGCAGTTGCAGACTCGCCAGTGGCATGGGTTCGGGCGTGAGGCCTAGGGCGGTCTTGTCACCCGCTGCGGCGTGTGGCGCCCATGCGGCAAACGGCGCGTCGATCCGCCGAGCGAGTCCGGCGGCGACATCAATCAGCGCCCAGAAGCGGTCGCCGTCCGCATTGGCGACCCGCGCGATCTTCACTCCTTGCTCTTCTTTCCCGCCAGATACGCGGGATCGAGGAGTTCTTCCGGTGTGCGCACACTCGGCCCGAGTATCGGCCCAACAATCTCGTGGCCCCAGGTGCTGAGCTTCTCGGGGTTCAGCTCGAAGGCGTCGCCCTGCCAGGGTTCGAGTTCGGTGATGGTTTCGAAGGCAAAGCCCGACGGGTTGAAGTGATAGAAGGAGGCGTGTGGGTCCTGGGTGTGCTGGCCGAGGGTCATCTGCAACTGCAGATTGCGTGCCTTGACGATGTCCAGGGTTTCGCCCACGTCGCGCAGGCTCTTCACGAAGACGCCCACGTGCTGTACGCCCATGCGCCCCGGGCCAAAGCCGTAGGCAATGTCGTGGCTGGTGAAGTTGTTGAGCTTTGAGCGAAAGAAGCCGGTCTTGCCCTTGCCGGCGCCGGAACCGTACCAGTGGAAGCCCATGATGCCGGTCAGGAAATGCTCCAGCTCCGGGGTGTATTCCGGGGTGATCAGCACCACGTGGCCGACACCGCGCTCGTCACACACGAAGCCGCCGTGGTTGCGGCCCGGGGTGAAGGAGCGGGGCGTCCACTTTTGCGCATAGAACAACTCGTGCTGGTAGCCGACCGGGTCGCGGAAGCGGATCAGCTCCTTGACGCCGCGGGTCTCGCACAGCTCGGTATCGCCCACGGTGATATCCACGCCGGCGGCGCGAAACTTCTCGACCGCGGCATTGAAGGCCAGGCGACCGCGGGCCTCCCAGCCGATGTAGGCGATGCGGTCGATCGTGCCCGGATGGAAGGCCAGCCGGTGGCGGCGGTCGTCCATCTTGAAATACAGGGAGTCGGGGTCGCTCTCCGGCGTGTTGCCGATGCCGAAACCCATGACCTGCGGGCCGTACTCGCGCCACTCGTCCAGTTTGGTGGTTTCGAAGCCGAGATAGCCGATGCCGATGATGTCCATTGTTTTATTCCTTGGTGGGTTCAGAGTGGAATCAACCGTTGGGTGCGCTTTATGGCGAGGCTTTTCTGGTGGAGCCTTCTGCGTGGATTCAGTGGGCGAGCAGGCCGCCATCCACGACCAGGTCCGAGCCGGTCATGAAGGAGGCTTCGTCGGAGGCCACGAAGAGGGCCAGCGCAACGACCTCGGCGGGCAGGCCGGGCCGGTCCATCGGAACCCCGTCGAGGAGCGCGGCGCGGATCTTCGGGTCGTCGACAAAAGCGGCGGTGCCCGGCGTAACGATGAAGCCCGGGCTGATGCTCACTGCCCGGATGCCGCGTGGTGCGCCCTCGATGGCCAGCTGGCGGGTAAACGACACCACCGCCCCCTTGGCCGCCGAATGGGCCGAGATGCCGGCCACCCGCGAGCCACCCCAGGCCGCGGTGGAGGCGATGTTGATCACCACGCCCTTGCTTGCCGTCAGGTGCGCCCAGGCGTACTTGGTGGTGAAGAAGATCAGGTCGAGCTCGTTCCGGATCGTGTAGTGCCAGTCCTCGATGGAGAACTCGCCCACCGGGCCGAACCTGGCTGCCGAGGCGTTGTTGTAGAGAATGTCGATGCGACCGTGGGCAGCGACGGCGGTGTCAACCCAGTCACGGGCCTGTTCCGGATCGCCCAGGTCGACGGGTGCCTGGCCATGTAACTCGAGGCCTTCGGCCTGGAGCAATGCGCGGGTGGCCTGGTGGCCGGTGGCGTCCACATCGCAGCCGACGACGATGGCGCCCTCACGGGCGAAACGCAGGGCAGCCTCGCGCCCCTGTCCGCCACCGGTGCCGGTAATGAGTACGACCTTGCCTGAAAGACGTGCCATGGGATGCCCCCTGAAGCGATGCCAGCGCACGACTGCGCCTGCGGATCCGGACGATGCCGGGTCTGCAGCTGGCGATGGGTTTAAGGGGATGTCAGGCGCCGGTGGGGGCTTCGACGATCAGGGCTTCGGCCGGGCAGGCGGCAGCACCTTCAATGGCGGCTTCCTCGAAACCTGCCGGGACAAATTCGCTGTCCAGGTAGACCAGGCCGTCCGCGTCGAGCTTGTAGACTTCCGGGCAAATGGCGGCGCACAAGCCGTAACCGCAGCATTTGCTGCGCTCTGCCGTGACACGATGCAGTGCCTTTTCGGCATTTTCAGGGTTGTTCATTTTTGTCTCCTCACAGTCGAACGCAGCACCAAGCTGCTGCAACGATTATGCACAGAAAACAAAAAAGTGTCACTATTTAGTGAGCTAAAAACGGCGTCTCCCAAGGGCCAGGGAGGCGTCGTTCAGAAGAGCATCGTACTGAGCTTCTGGCCCAGCTCACGAATGGCCTGGCCGACGATCTCGACGCCGGCCTCATCGTATTGGCCGCGGAACATCACCGCCGAAACCGTGTAGGCGATGTTCTCGTTGCGGTCGCACACCGGCGCGGCGATGACCATGATGCCGGCCGAAAAGTAACCGTCATCCACTGACCAGCCCTGCTGGCGGCATTGCTCGACTTCCTGCAGGTAAGTCTCGAAGCTGAGGGGGCGGGCCCAGCGGATCTTGTCGAATACGGCGCGGATCTCTGTATCGCTGAGGTCGAGCCGGGACGCAAACAGGCGCCCGCTGGCACCCATCAGCATCGGCAGGCGCTGCCCGGCGGCCATGTCGATGCGCAGGTCGGCCGGACTGGTTTCCGAGCTGACCAGCACGATGCGGTCGGTGCCCATGCGCCGCCAAAGGGTGACGGTCACACCGAAGCGCGCTGCGAACTCCTGCATCAGCGGCCGTGCGGCTTCCAGGCGCTGGCCTTCGGTTACCATGTTGCCGACCAGCTTGGCCAGGCCCAGGCCAGCCGAATAGGTCTTGGCGCGACGATCGAATTCGACAATCTCCTCTGCCACCAGCGTGCGCAGGATGTTGAAGCAGGTGCTCGGGTTGATCGACAGCAGCCGCGCCAGGTCCGCCGCCCGTTCAGGCGTGGCGGTTTCGGTCAGATGGCGCAGGATGCGGATGGCGTTGATGATGGGCTTGACCATCACGCCGTTGCCACCGCGGCTGCCGCTTTCCTGACTGCTCCCGTCATCGTCCGCCGAAAGTTTGTCGGCGCTGTTGTCGTTCAGGTCTGTTTTCATAGGGATGGACTGGGCGAGCAGGCTTGGAGATGTTAAATCAGTATTGTCATTCTATATGTAGAATTAAAATTCTCGCAGGAAGAATTTTCCCTGTGAATGACAGGCAAAAAAGAAACCCGCCGAAGCGGGTCAAAAAAGCCCGTTTTGTTTCGGGCCGAGGGAGGTAGGTTGTTTCGGGCCGAGGGAGGTAGGGAAGGCTACTGGTGGTAGTAGCCCACGGCGACAACGTGGCTGCCGACGACCTGGAAGAGGGTACGTTTTGCTTCACTCTTCTTGGTGACCGGGTTGGGCCACAGGTAGTCGAGTTCGCCTTGTTTACGTGTCTGGGCCATTTTCAGGATGTTGCGGATGATGGGCTGGCCGGTGGCGTCCTTCAGTTCCAGCCCGTCGGTGCCTATCAGGCGTGGCTGCACACCGTGAGCGACGAAGTGGCCGGATTTCATGTCGATCACGAATACGTAGAGGTCGTCCTGAACAAAGCGTCCCCCAAGCTTGTTGAACTCCTTGATGGCTTCGTCGGGCGCTGCGCGCATGGCTGTTGCCGCCTGCTCGAGGAAGGCTTTGGCTTGGGCCGGGCTGGTGCGGGGCAGGTAGTAGCCCACGGCCAATACGCGCTCATTCACTCGCTCGAAGTAGGCCTGCTTGCGCTGCACGGTGTTGTCCACCCAATTCAGCCAGCGGTATTCCACGTGCCCGCTGCCGCGGGTCTTGGCGATTTCGAGCATTTCGGCAAAGAAGGGCTTGCCGGCCACATCGCGCATGGCACTGACGTTGCGGCCGATCAGCGAAGCCGAGGAGCCGCCGCTGGTGAGCATGGTGCCGTCGCTGGCGAGCACGTAAACATAGAGTTCCTTGTCGATGAAGCGCCCCTGGCGGCCGAATTCGGCCAGGGCTGTGTCACCGACTGCGCGGTAATGCTCGACAGCCTGGCCGAGCAGCACCTGGGCGCGCCCGGCATCGATTTCGGTGCGGGTGGCGATGGGCGGTTCTGCGCGGGCCGGCAGCAGGATCGTGCAGCCAAGCAGCACTATGAGGCGGGCAAGGATCTTTTTCATGGGAATTCCTTTTATGGCGGGGGTGGTGTCGACCTTCATTCCCGGACCAGCAATACGCTGCCGCCCAGCGGGCCACCGCCGGCGGCGACCACCGACGCGCGGTGTGCCTTGAGCTGACGCTCGCCCGCCCGACCCCACAGCTGGGTGCAGGCTTCATGAACGTAACCCAGCCCGTGGGTACGACCGCCGGACAACTGGCCGCCGTTGGTGTTGATGGGGATCACCCCGTCGCGGGCAATGTTGTGACCACCCTCGATAAAGCGTCCGCCCTCGCCGAGGGGGCACAGGCCGAGGGCTTCGAGCCAGATCATCGTCAGGATCGAGAAGCCGTCATAGAGCTGCGCTGAGCCCAGGTCGGAAGGCTTCAGGTCGGTGCGTGACCACATCATGCGGGCCACTTCGCCGGTGACCATTGCGGTCAGGTCGATCTGGTCCCACGACCACGGCTGGTGCAGGGCCGCGCCGATGGCTTCCAGGCGAATCGGCGGGTTCGGGCCACCCCGGGCGGCATCAATGCGTGACAGCACGATGGCCGTCGACGCATCGCAATGTACGTCGCAGTCGAGCATGCGCAGCGGCGTCGAGATCATCCGCGAGCTCATATAGTCGTCGAGGCTCATGGGTGTGCGGTACACCGCCTTCGGGTTGAGGGCGGCGTTGGCGCGGCAGGTCATGGCGATCTGGGCCAACTGCTCGGGGCGCGTGCCGTACTCGTGAAAGTGGCGCTGCGCGTACATGGCCATCAGGTTGATGCCCGACAGCACATTGAAGGGTGTGTACCACTGCCAGAAAAAGCTGCTGTCGCGGCCGATGGTCTTGTTGGTCAGGGCGCTGGCGGTCTTGTCAGTAAGGCGTCTGCTGGCTTCGGTGATGGTGCGGAACACCAGCACGTGCTTGCACAGACCGCTGGCAATCGCCATGGCACCGTTGATCACGCCAGCCAGCGGACCCGGGCCTTCGTAGCCGCCACCGAACCAGTTCACCTTGAGCCCGAGGGTGCTGATCAGCGCGTTCGGGCCGACTGGCGAAAAGGCATCGCCATTGTTGTTGTCACCGGGCCAGCAGGCTACACCGTCGATATCGTCGCGGCTCAGGCCGGCGTCGGCAATGGCTTCCAGGGCTGCGTCGAGGGTCAGCTGCATGGCCGACAGGCCGGATGGGCGGCCAACCTCGGACTGGCCGATACCGCTGATGGCCACATCCTTCTCAAACAGGCGGTCGAACATCATGCCTCCCTCTCAAAAAATGGCAGCCAGACATCCTCGACCTGGCTGAAGGTGACCCGCACGGGCATGTCGATGTGCACCTCATCCACCGGCATGCCGACGATGTTGCTGACCAGACGCAGGCCCGGCTGGTCGGCCAGCTCGATGATGGCCACTACATAGGGCATCTCGACGTCGGCGTTCCAGCGCTGGTGGTTGATGGTGTAACTGAGCACCTTGCCGCGGCCGCTCACCGGGCGCGGCCCCACGTCCTGGCTCAGGCAGCGCGGGCAGATCGGTGCCGGCGGGTGGAAGTAGCGCTGGCAGCCCTGACAGTGGTGCATGTTCAGCGTGCCCTCTGCGCCACCCTGCCAGAAGGCCGAGTTGTCAGGGTTCAGTGCGGGGAGTTTGCGGGCCATGGTCCTTGGTCTCCGGGGCGTTGTTATCTGTCTTCGGAATTTAATTCTAGCATCCACATATAGACAGATTACAAAAATCTGTCTAAAGTTTTCACGTCAGGTCCGCTCTCAAAAGATGTTTCGGACCGTTTCCCCTGCAACGCCACATCAAGGATCGACCATGACTCAAACGCTCACAGGCCGCACTGTCGTTGTTACCGGAGGCTTCGGCTTCCTTGGCGGTGCGCTGGCGGCGAAGCTGGTGAAGGAGGGCGCCCGCGTCGTCCTCGTAGACCGCTCCGCCGTTCCGGCACAGGCCTTGCCGGATGTGGCCCTGGCCCTCGGCGGCGTGGATCTGGGCAGCCCCGAGTCGGCTGGCGCCGCCTTTTCCCGTATCGCCGGGGAGCTCGGAGGCATTGATGCGCTGGTTAACGTGGCCGGTGGCTTTGTGTGGGAAACCGTCGAGGCCGGCAGCATCGAATCCTGGGATCGCATGTACAGCATGAACCTGCGCACCGCGGTGGTGGCGTCCCAGGCCGTGTTGCCGCATCTGCTGGCCAAGGGTGCGGGTCGCCTGGTGAATGTCGGCGCCCTGGCGGCCAGCAAGGCCGCCACCGGCATGGGCGCCTATGCGGCTTCCAAGGCCGGTGTGGCGCGGCTCACCGAAGCTCTTGCCGAAGAACTCAAGGACAAGGGTGTCACCGTCAATGCGGTGCTGCCGAGCATCATCGACACGCCCACCAACCGTGCCGACATGCCCGATGCCGATGCCACCCGTTGGGTCAGCGCCGCTGCGCTGGCGGCTGTGATCGCCTTCCTGCTGTCGGATGACGCCTCGGCGGTCACCGGCGCATTGATTCCGGTCTGTGGCCGCGTCTGAGGAGACCCCATGAGACTTGTCACCTACCGTGATGCCGGCGGTTTTCAACGTGCCGGCGCCCTGCTCGAAAAAGACCAGCTGGTGCTCGACCTGCAGCTCGCCAGCGAAGCCATCCATGGCCGTTCCCGGCCGGAATTCACCAGTGTGCTGGCGCTGGTGGAAGCCGGGGAGGGCGCCCTCGATGCGGCGCGCGCCCTGGTGCAGCGCACCCCGGCGAGTGCCGTGCTGGCGCGCGCCGATGTGCATCTGTGTGCCCCCATCCAGCCACCGCCGCAGATCCGCGACTGCTCCTGTTTCGAGCTGCACCTGCGCCAGAGCTTCGCCGCCGCCCGCCGCATGCGCGTGGCCCGCGAGCCGGACCCGGAAGCCGCGTTCAAGGCCATGAACACCCGCGCCGACGACCGGGTTGTCGACACCTTCAACCGGCAGCCCATCTACTACAAGGGCAACCGCTTCGCCGTGATCGGCCCCGATGACGACGTGATCTGGCCGTCGTACAGCAAGGCCATGGACTTCGAGCTGGAGCTGGCCTGCTACATCGGCAGGAAGGGCAGGGACATTCCGCGCGACAAGGCTCGTGATTACATCCTCGGTTACACCATCTTCAACGACATGAGTGCCCGCGATGCCCAGGCCATCGAGATGGTCGGCATGCTCGGACCCGCCAAGAGCAAGGATTTCGACACCGGCAACGTGATGGGGCCTTGCTTGGTCACCGCCGACGAGATTGGTGACCCCTACGACCTGAACATGATCGCCCGCGTGAATGGCGAGGAGTGGGGCCGTGGCAACACCCGTGACATGCGCTGGCAGTTCGAGGACCTGATTGCCCACATCTCCCGTTCAGAAACTCTCTACCCGGGCGAAGTGCTGGGCTCGGGCACGGTGGGCAACGGGTGTGGCCTAGAACAACTGCGCTTCCTCAAGCCCGACGACGTGATCGAGCTGGAAATCGACGGCATCGGCCTATTGCGTACCCGCATGACGAAGCCTGTGGCGTAAGCGCAGTACCTGCCAAAAAAACAATAAACCCATTCGCTCCCCGAGCGAGCAAACCCAAAGGAGAGAGCTTTGACATCCACAAGGAATGTGCTGTCCGACGGCACGAAAATCGAGGATCTGATCAAGGTCGACACCCGCGAAGTGCAGATGCGGGCCCTGTCGGACCATGAGATCTACGACCTGGAAATGCAGCGGGTCTTCGGGCATAGCTGGCTGCTCCTTGGCCATGAAACCGAAATCCCCGCCGAGAACGATTTCATCGTGCGTGACATGGGGTCGGATTCGGTGATCGTGGCTCGCGGCAAGAATGACCAGATCAGTGTTTCCCTTAACGTGTGCCCGCATCGGGGCATGAAGATTTCCACTGTGGATGCGGGTAATACACCGATCCACAAGTGCATCTACCACGGCTGGGCCTTCCGTCCCAACGGTGACTTCCTAGCCTCCCCGGTGGAGAAGGAATGCATGCACGGCACGATGATGAGCAAGGCCGAACTCAGCCTGGAACAGGCCCGGGTGACCCTCTACGGCGGCCTCATCTTCGCTACCTGGGATCACGAGGGCGAGTCGTTCGAGGACTTCCTCGGTGACGCCAAGTGGTATTTCGATATTCTTTTTCAGCGCTCCGACAAGGGCCTTGAGGTGCTTGGACCGCCGCAGCGCTTCGTCGTCCGGGCCAACTGGAAGACTGCTGGCGAACAGTCCGCCGCCGATGGTTTCCACACCCTGACCCTGCACCGCTGGCTCGGTGAAGTGGGCAACTACGCCAAGAGCGGCCAGGAGGGTGGTGCCGACCTGAGCCCCGAGATGATCGGTGTCGAAGTCAGCTCACCCCACGGCCACGCACTGCGCTGCATCGACCTGGGCCGCAAGATCCGCAAACTGACCGGCCTCGATCCGGATGTGCTGAGCGTTGACCAGAAGCTGGACGCCCTGCCGCCGCCGGGTGTGACTCGCGAGATGGTGCCCCAGCTGAAGCGCAAGCTGAGCGAAGACCAGTTGAAGGTGCTGGTCTCGATGCCGCCGCAGGTGGGCGGCATCTTCCCCAACGTGCTGTTTGCCTTTGTGTACATTCCCCAGTCCGACGGCACGGTGCTTGGCCTGACCCTGCTGCACGCCTATGTGCCCAAGGGGCCGGACCAGCTGGAGTTCGTTAATTGGGTGCTGGCCGAGAAGGACACCCCGCAGGAGCTGAAGGAAAAGATGCTGCGCCAGAGCATCCAGCTCTTCGGTACCTCCGGGATGGTCGAGCAGGACGACTCCGACACCTGGCCGCACATGACCACTGCCGCCAAGGGTGCCCGCGGCCGCAAATCCACGCTCAAGTACCAGGCCGTCTATGCCACCGGAGCGCCGGAAGGCTGGCCGGGTCCGGGCATTGTCAATGAAGGCTTCACCAAGGATGACACCCAGTGGCACTGGTGGCTGCACTGGCACGAGCTGATGCTCGCCAACGCCTGACCCCCTGGCCTACGTCCATCTACAAGGAGCGAATTCATGACTGCAACCCAAGCCCTGCCCACCGCCGACCTCGCCCAGGGCGAGTGCGTGCCCATCGGTTCCGATACCTATAACCAGGTTCTCGGCTTTCTGTACCGGGAGGCCAGCCTCCTCGACGCCATCAGGCTCAAGGAGTGGAGCGCGCTGCTTAGCCCGGAACTGATCTACACCGTGCCCCTGCGCCAGACCCGGCCGATGGCCCAGCATGCGGCCTCCATCATCCGCACGGTCCAGCACTACCATGATGACTACCGCTCGATCATGGGCCGGATCATGCGCCTCACCGAAACCAAGAGCGCCTGGGCCGAAGATCCCCCGTCACGTACCCGCCGGCTGGTGACCAACGTGCAGGTAAGCACCACCGGTGTGGAAGGCGAGCTGGCCGTGGTGAGTTACCTACTGCTGACCCGCAGCCGCTTCGACAGCCCCGATCTCGACCTGATCAGCGGCGAGCGGAACGACGTGCTGCGCCTGGTGGACGGCCAACTGAAGCTGGCACGCCGCGAGGTAATCCTCGACCAGGCCGTGCTCGGTACGCCCAATCTGGCGATCTTCCTTTAAGCAGCACAGCGGGAACACCCTTGTCACGGCCTGATGGTCGGTGACAGGGGCTGTCCATCCAAATTCTTGTGGAGGGCATGGTCCATGGGTTCTCCCATCGGCTTGGCGAGCATCGATTTCACCGAGTTCAAACACAGCTGGCGGGTGCTGGTCCTGTCCATCGTCGGCGTCGCCATCAGCATCAACGCGGCGCTCCTTTATGGTTTCGGCACGCTGGTGATTCCCCTCCAGCAGGCCTTCGGCTGGAGCCGCAGCGAACTGCAGGTGGCGGTGACTTTTCTGTTCGGGGGGGCCGTGCTGTCCCTGCAGGTGGTCGGCTGGATCAACCTGCGCTTCGGCATGCGTCGGGTGGTGGTGGCGTCACTGCTGCTGATTGCCCTTGGCTACCTGGCCACGACGCTGATCAGTGGATCGGTGTGGTCGCTCTACCTTGCCTTTGCGCTGCTGCCGATCATCGGCATGGGCTCGCTGGCGGTGACCTGGACCCAGCTGCTCAACCTATGGTTCGTGCGCAATCGGGGGCTGGCGCTGGCCATCGGCCTGTCGGGCACCGGCATCACCGCGGCCGTCGTGCCGCGTCTGATGGCCTGGGGCATTGAGCGCTGGGACTGGCGGGCAGCCTTCGTGATCCTTGCGGTGCTCAATCTTGGCCTGCTGCTGCCCCTGGTGCTGATCTGGTTCCGCTTGCCCATCGACGATGCGCCGGCCCGTGCCGCCGATGACGGCAAGGTGGCGCCGCATGTGTGGCTGGAGGGCATGTCCCTGCGCGAAGGGCTGGTGTCGCGGCGTTTCTGGATCTGTAACGTGGCGCTGGCACTGGTGATCTCGGCCATCGTCGGGATGGTTACCAACACCATTCCGATGCTGCGCGACAGGGGCTTGTCGGGCGCCGACGCGAGCCTGATCTTTGGCGGCTTCGGCGTTTCGCTGATCTTCGGCCGCGTGGTGGTGGGCTATCTGCTCGATCGCATGTGGCCACCGGGCGTTGCTGCAGTGAGCCTGTTTCTGCCGGCGCTGGGCTGCCTGATCTACATGAATGGCAGCAACGATCTGCCGCTGCTTGGCCTGGCGGCCGTGCTGGTTGGTTTTGGGGCAGGGGCCGAGTTCGACATTGCCGCCTTCCTGATCGCTCGCTATTTCGGCCTGCGCGAATACGGCCGCCTGTTTGGTGTGCATCAGGGCCTCAACACCGTGGCCTCGGCCCTGGCGCCGCTGCTGTTTGCCGCGCTGTTCAGTTACACCGCTTCCTACACCGCGATGCTGAGCTACTGCTTCGTGTGTTCCCTCGTCGGACCGGCGCTTCTGCTTACCCTGGGACGTGACCCCGGGTTTGGCGGGGTGGTTGCGCTTGCCGGCCGCTCTTGAGCACCCGCCTACTTTTATCGGAGTCGAAACCATGCCAACCCTTACTTTCATCGAACACAGCGGCACAACCCACGAAGTACACGGCGAAGTCGGCCAGTCCGTCATGCAGGCTGCCACCTTCGCCATGCTGCCCGGCATCCAGGGCGACTGTGGTGGTGCCTGCAGCTGCGCCACCTGCCACGCCTATGTGGATGAGGCCTGGGTGGAACGCTTTCCGCCCGCAGAAGGTACCGAGGTGGACATGCTCGACAACGTCACCGAGCGTCGCGCCAACAGTCGTCTGAGCTGTCAGCTGGTGATTGCCGAAGGCATGGACGGCTTGCTGATCCGCCTGCCGGCCTCCCAGTACTGAGCCAGCCGCGCATCCATAAAAATATCGGAGACAGACACCATGGCGCTCAACTCGGTTGTGATCGTCGGTGCGGGGCAGGGTGGCTTCCAGGTCGCCGCTTCCCTGCGTCAGGAGGGCTATCAGGGCAACATCACCCTGATTGGCGACGAACCCGGCCTGCCCTACCAGCGGCCGCCCCTTTCTAAGGCCTACCTGCTCGGCAAGATCAGCGCCACGGCGCTGCTGTTCCGGCCGGAGGATTTCTACACCCAGCAGAACATTGAGCTGGTGCACGACCAGGCCGTGGCGGTGGACCGTAACAACCGCCAGGTGCGCCTGGCCTCCGGGCGCAGCGTGGATTACGACCACCTGGTGCTGGCCATGGGGGCTCATAACCGGCCGCTGGCGGTGCCGGGTGCCGAAGCGCAGGGTGTCTTCGGCATCAAGACCAAGGCCGACGCCGACGCCTTGGCGCCGCTGGTCAAGGAGGCCCGCAACGTGGTGGTGGTGGGGGCTGGTTTTGTCGGCCTGGAGTTCGCCGCAGTGGCCGCCGCCAATGGCGCGACCGTGCATGTGCTGGAGCTGGGCGACCGGCCGATGGCGCGTGCCGTGTCGCGGGAAATGTCGGAGCTGTTCCGCTGCGCCCACGAGGGCTGGGGCGTGCATTTCGATTTCCGCCAGGGTATCGGCCACATCCTCACCGAGGGCGGCAAGGTCTGCGGCGTGGAAACCGTTGAGGGCAAGCGCCTGCTGGCCGACTTGGTTGTGTATGGGATTGGCGTGATTCCCAACCTCCAGCTGGCCCTCGAGGCCGGTCTCGACATCGACAACGGGATCACCGTCGACAGCACGCTGCTAACCAGCGATCCGCACATTTCTTCGCTGGGTGATGTGGCGGTCTTTCCGTGCATCCACAACGATCAGAAGCTCCTGCGCCTGGAGTCGGTGCAGAACGCGGTGGACCAAGGCCGAGCGATTGCGGCCCGTCTTGTCGGCAAGCCGGCGCCCTATACCGCGCTGCCGTGGTTCTGGACGGATCAGGGGACGCTCAAGCTGCAGATCGCCGGCTTGTCGAATGGCTGTGACAGCACCGTGATGCTCGGTGCTCCGGAGAGCAATCAGTTGTCCGTGCTGTGCTTTCGTCAGGACCAACTGGTGGCCGTGGAGTCCTGCAACCGACCCGGCGATCACATGGCGGCACGCAAGATCCTGGCTCGTCCTCCCCGCCTGACGCCGGCGGAGGCTGCGGCCCCCGGCTTTGAGCTGAAAGTGTGGGAAGCCGCCAACCGGGACTGATCCTGGCGCTGTGCAAAGAATCCAGAAGCCTGCCGGCTTTCGGAGCGGGCGTGTCGGGCCTGGCCCGGCACGCTGTATTTCGGGACAACAAAATAGGAGCGGAGACGATGAAAAAGCTGTGGATCGGCGTATTTGCCGGACTGGTAATGGCCTCGGGGTCAGCCCGTGCCGACGAGGGGGCCGACCTGGCCAAGGCCAGGGAATGCATGAGCTGTCATGCCCTCGACAAGGAAGTGGTCGGGCCGGCCTTCAAGAGCGTGGCCAAAAAGTACAAGGGCAAGGCTCAGGCCGAGGATATGCTGGTCAAGACGGTTGTGAAGGGTTCGCCGGATGCGGGCGGCTTCCACTGGGGAACCAAGAAGATGCCGTCGCCGGGGGCCCGCGTGGCCGTCAGCGAAGACGAAGCGCGGGTTCTGGTGCGCTGGGTGCTGGCGCAGTAAGGCCCGGCTGACTTTGGGGCAAGGCCTCCACGACGCTTCCTGTCGTGGAGGCCTTGCTGTTTTGAGCTTCAGGTTTCGGTGGCGAAGGCCAGCCAGCGCGCGTCGCCCTCGCACAGGGCGCTTGCCCTGGTTGAAAAATCCAGCGTCGAGCCAACGATGCGGATCGCCAGGGGCGCCCGTGCCGGCTGCTGCGCGTAGCAGCGACCGGCGGGCTTGGCGTGGGGTTCCAGGTCGATGTTCTTGAGGCGGCCGGCGCCGATCACTGCACAGCGCCGCAGGACGATTGCCGCTTCGGCCTGATCGGGTGGCAGGGTGCTCAGCGCCATGCGGGCGAAGCCTTCGTGCAGGCTGACACCCGCAAAGGGAGGCGGACCGGCAATGCGTCCGCCGTCGAGTTTCCAGTCGAGCCGGTAAGCATCGTCGCGCAGCAGGTGGGCGGCTGTGACGTGCCCGTTTTCGCGGGGGACGTCGATCTCGTATCTGCGCCGGGCCAGCCCGACCGCGGCAGTGGCGATGGCCAGGCCCGCCAGGTCGAGCAGGTGGGTGCATTGCTCGCTGGCGTCCACATGACGGGTCACGCTGCTGGCAACGGTGGTCAGGGCCATGCCCAGCAGCGCCTGCAGTTGCCCGGCGGCGGCGGGACAGGCGGTAAACGGATGGCGTGGCGAGGCGCCGTCTACGGCGCTGACGATGCCGTCTTTATGGTGCACCGTGACGCGGAAATGGTGGAAGTCGTCTTCCAGGGCGGCGCGTACTTCGCCTCCCGTCGTGGTGCTCCGCGAGCGGATTTCTATCCTGCGTCTGAAGGCCTGCATGTCGGGTGCGCTCTTCTCTCTGTATGGGATGGGGAGAATCTTTTGCCGGCTATAGACAGCGATCCATTGTCTTGCCAATATGTGAACATTAACAGAGTTTGTGTTTATAAAAATAAGGAGGAGACATGGGACTACTTGAAGGCAGGATTGCCCTGATTACCGGCGCTGGTGGCGGCATTGGCAAGGGCGTGGCGCGGCGTTTTGCCCGCGAAGGCGCTGCCGTGGTTGTCGCCGAGATCGATGTGGCCAGCGGCGAGCAGGTTGTCCGCGAACTGGAGGAACTGGGCGGCAGGGCACTGTTCGTGCGCACTGATGTGACCTCGAAGGAAAGCGTTGTTGCCGCCGTGAATGCGGCAGCCAGCCACTTTGGCGGCCTCGACATTCTGGTGAACAACGCCTTTGTACCGTCGCCCAACGTGCGCATGGAAGACAAGACCGACGAGATGCTCGAGCGGACGCTGAAGTCCACGGTATGGGCATCCTGGTGGGCGATGCAGGCGGCGCTTCCGCACATGAAGCTGCGGGGCGGCGGCAAGGTCGTCAATTTCTACTCCATCGATGTGGATACCGGTGCCTGGCTGCATGCCGACTACAACACCGCCAAGGCCGGCATCCTCGGCCTGACGCGCAGCGCCGCTGCCGAATGGGGGCGCTTCAACATCACCGTCAATGCGATTGCCCCGACGGCAATGGGCGCCACCTTTCACAAGCTCGCCGCCGAGAATCCGGGCTTTGCCGAGGCCTCGGCGGCCCTGCGCCCGCTGGGCCGCAGCGGTGATCCCGAGGCCGATATCGCCCCCGCGGTGCTCTTCCTGGCCAGCGAGCTGTCCTGCTACATGACGGGTGAGGCGATACACGTTGATGGCGGTCTGCACCTGCCGGGCTATAACTCGCGCCCCCGCGACGTACCGGTGCGCGAGTACTGAAATGGGGGCAATCACCGGCCGTAAGGGCACGGGGGATGGGGCAGGACGCCGTAACCGGCGTTCGGAGGAAACGATAGCGACGATCCTGGCGACAACGGAGGACATCATCCTGCGCTCCGGTTCCGACCGCGTCTCGATTCTCGAAGTGTGCGAGAAAGCGGAGGTGTCGCGCGGCACCTTCTATCGTTACTTCTCGTCCCAGGGCGATCTGCTCGACGCTTTTTCTCGCCACAAGCGGGACAACTTCCATTCGGCGCTGATCCTGGTTGCCCAGGTAACGGACGATCCCGACAAGCGCTTCCGGGCGGTGGTGGCGTATCTCGAGGCCTACCTGGAAAGTGGGCAAGCCAGGCGTCTCCTCAAGGTCGCCCCGGAGTATGCCCTTGGATTTTTCCAGCGCATCTTCCATGACTCGGTGCTGCGCTTGCAGGACGTGCTGGCGATCGTTTTCGATGCCTGGGATGCCCGCCTGGGCATTCGCATCGACCGGGAGCTGGTGTGCGAAATGATGATCCGCTACGTGCTCAGCGAGCAGCTGGCCCCGCGTGGGCCGACCCAGCGCGAGCGCTCGTCCCGTATCGAGAGCCTGTTTCTTGGCTTGGTGTCCCAGCGGCTCGGCCTCACGAGCAAAGATCTCATTTAGGTTTATAAACACATTTGCCTTTTGTGTTTATTTTGTGCATGATGTTTCTGACGAATCGAGGCAACGCATGAGTGCCCGGCGGCAGGAGACAAAGACGCAGGCTTTCTGACGGAGGGTGGTTTTTCCGTGGGGTCGGTGCGCGTGCTCCGGTCGTTGAGGTGCGCGTTGCCACTCACGCCCCCACCCCTGAGAAAGGCCCGCTGACCATGCTGATCGACCTGCACGCCCACGCCCCGCACCCGGATTACTACGACCAGGACCCGTACTGGGGCCCGGCCTTCGAATCGCAACCCGACGGCGACATCAAGCTGCGGGTGGGCGACTGGATCCTCAGCCTGGGCGCCCCGGAGCGCAAAGCGGCCTTGCGCAAAGCCAAGGCCGAAGGGCAGGCGCTGAACGTGCAGGACTACATGGCCCGCTGGCGTGACCCGAAGACCCGCCTGGCCGGCATGGACGCCGCCGGACAAAACGCCCAGGTCGTCTCGGTGCCGTCCCACTGCTACATGTACTGGACCCCGCTCGAGTACGCGATCCCCTTCGCCCGCAAGGTCAATGACGTGCTCGCCGAATACTGTTCCGGCGCGCCGGATCGTCTGATGTTCTGGGCCCAGGCCCCGCTGCAGAATCCCGAGGAAGCAGCCAAGGAAATCCGCCGTGCGTGCACCCAGCTGGGGGCCAAGGGTCTTGGCGCGGGCGGCTCCAACTTCGGGGGACTCGAATTCGACTCCCGCGAGATGGACCCGGTCTGGGAAGCCCTGTGCGATCTGGACTTGCCGATGTTCGTGCACGGTTACAACCAGTCGGTGACCTGGGGTAAGAACGCCAACAGCGACCGCTACGAGACTACCGCCATCGTCGGCATGAACTACGACGAGACCAAGGCCTTTTGGTACCTGGTGAACGGCGGAGTCTTCGACCGCTTCCCGAAGCTCAAGGTGTACATCACCCACGGCGGTGGTTTCGTGCCCTATCAGCTGGGTCGCCTGGCCCAGACCAACCCGAACCTCGACACCTTCCACAACAAGAAGCCGGTGCTCGATTACCTGAAGAACTTCTACTTCGACGTCGAGCTGCACGAGCTGCCGATGCGCCAGGCGCTGATTGATGTGATTGGTGCGGACCGCATCCTGTACGGCTCGAACTTCGGTGGCAGTGACGCGGTGCGGCACGATCTGACCGACGGTCTGCGCCTGTCGGACGCGGACCTGCAGAGGATTCGCTGGAGCAATGCCTGCGAGCTGCTGCACCTGGACCCGGCCAAGGTGGGCGCCGTGACCAAGCAGGGGGAGGCAGCATGAAGATTGCCCGCTGCACCGAGGGCGGCGCCCCGTTCTGGGCACTGGTCGATACCGACACCCAAACCCTGCAGCCCATTGCTGGTGCCTTTGCTGACTGGGGCCCGGCGCTGACCCGGGCCATAGCTGCCGGCAAAGCAGAGGAAGGGCGCGCCGCGCTGCCGCTGGCGGGGGAAGCCCGTCCGCTGGGCAGCGTGCGTCTGCTTCCGCCGATTGAGCCGATCAACCGGGTGGTGGTGGCTGGCGCCAACTACGCCAAACACCTCGCCGACGACTTCGGCCTCAAGGCACCGCCCCAGCCGATTGCGTTCCTGAAGGCCTACGGCGCGCTGATCGGCGCCCATGATCCGATTCGCTATCCACCGCTCACCCAGGAACTCGACCACGAGGTCGAGCTGGTGGTGGCTGTCGGCTCTGCTCCGGTGAATCTCGCTGACCCTCTCTCCAGCGTGCTGGGTTACACCGTCGGCAACGACGTAAGTGCCCGTGACCTGCAGCGCAGCGGCCCGGTGGGCATCGGCATGGACCTCTTCGCCGCCAAGAGCCAGGACCGCAGCACCGGCCTCGGCCCGTGGATCGTCACTCGTGACGAGTTTCCGGCCGGCAGCCCCAAGCTGCGCTTGACGCTCAAGGTGAATGGCGAAACCCGCCAAGACGGTAACACCGCCGAGATGACCTGGGACGTGGCCCAACTGGTGGCCTTCGTCCAGGCTCGATCCAGCTTTACCGGTGGTGACGTGATGTTCACCGGCTCGCCGGCGGGTGTGGGGCAGGGCACCGGGCGCTTTCTGAATCCGGGTGATGTGGTCGAGGCCAGCGTCGAAGGCATCGGCACGATCAGCAACGTCGTCGGCCCCAAGGCCGGCGCCTAAATTAAAGAGAGACACAGCATGATTGTCAAAGACTCCCGCGTTGTTGTTGTGGGTGCCGGGCTGATGGGTACGGGGATCGCCCACGCCTTTGCATC
>Ga0209097_10000453_pt1 | contig 41849 bp, 36 predicted proteins | sample AD_UKC052_MetaG_FD_184419 | JGI IMG/M metagenome (GOLD analysis project Ga0209097, IMG submission 184419) | Active sludge microbial communities of municipal wastewater-treating anaerobic digesters from USA - AD_UKC052_MetaG (SPAdes) (version 2) | ecosystem: Engineered > Bioreactor > Anaerobic >... | reverse complement strand
ATGACTGCGCCATTTTTACGATCAGGCGATTCGTGAAATTTGCCGCGTCTGGCAACGCCTCGGGGCTGACGCCGCCCGCACTAACGCCGGTGAGGGGCAAACAAAACAGCATCGTCGCGGTGATAGGTGCGCTTACGTGTCGAGCAAGCGCGCGCAAAGAGACATTCGGATACATACGGGCTCCGGGAGGATATAGAAATAACGCGAGATTTCTGTTTCGCAGCGGAAACGGCACCGCACTCGCAAGCGCGGCACTTCACGCAAAGCAGAAAAATCTTATGCAGGCGGCAGTAGAAACGAAATCCAACAAAAAAGCACGCCAAATCGCATCAAAGTAGTTGGCGCCGACGCAGCCTTAACGAGGCAGCGTCAATCCGTTCCTCGCGCCCGATCGCGTTGGAATTGTTCGCGCCACGCGACGAAGCGTTGCTCCTCTATCGCCTCGCGCATTTCTTTCGCGAGGTTCAAGTAGTAGTGAAGGTTGTGAATCGTGTTCAACATCGCGCCGAGAATTTCACCCGTTTTGTTGAGATGATGCAGGTAGGCGCGACTGAAGTTCTTGCAGGTGTAGCAGGTGCAACTCTCATCGAGCGGGCGATGATCGTCGCGCATCTTGGCGTTCTTCAACTTGATGTCGCCGAAGCGGGTGAAGAGCCAACCGTTACGCGCGTTACGTGTGGGCATCACACAGTCAAACATGTCGATGCCGCGCTCCACGGCGTAAACCAAATCTTCCGGCGTACCGACACCCATCAAGTAGTGCGGCTTATCCGCTGGCAAGCGCGGCCCGATGAAGTCGAGGATGCGATGCATGTCCTCTTTCGATTCACCAACCGAAAGACCGCCGACGGCAATGCCATCAAAGCCTATGTCATTCAGGCCCGCGAGAGATTCCGCGCGCAGCGACTCGAACAGCGTGCCCTGTACGATCCCGAAGAGCGCGTTAGTGTTCTCCAAGCGAAGGTGTTCGTCTTTTGAGCGCTGCGCCCAGCGGAGACTGCGTTGCAGCGATGTTCTTGCCTCATCGACGGTAGCTTCGGCTGGCGTGCATTCGTCGAGCTGCATCACGATGTCGGAATTGAGCGAGCGCTGAATCTGCATCGAGACTTCAGGCGAAAGGAACAACTTATCTCCATTGATTGGCGACGAGAAGTGCACGCCCTCTTCCACGATCTTTCGCAACTGGCCAAGCGACCAGACCTGAAAGCCGCCGGAGTCCGTGAGAATTGGGCCGCGCCAGCCCATGAAATCGTGCAGGCCTTTGAACTGGTCGATGATCGCTGTGCCAGGCCGCAGCCAGAGGTGAAACGTATTGCCGAGAATAATTTGCGAGCCAATATCGGTCAGCATCTGCGGCGTCATGGCCTTGACCGTGCCGTAAGTGCCCACGGGCATGAAGATCGGTGTTTCAACCACGCCGTGATTGAGGTGCACGCGACCGCGTCGCGCGTGGCCGTCAGTGTTTATGAGTTCAAATTTCATATTCAGTTATCTAGGCGCTCGGGCGAGAAGCATCGCATCGCCATAGCTAAAAAATCGGTAACGCTCTTTGATCGCGTGCGCGTAGAGCGCGCGGATGTGCTCGTAACCGGAGAACGCGGAAACGAGCATCAAGAGCGTTGATTTCGGCAAGTGAAAGTTGGTGAGGAGCATGTCCACTACTTTGAATTCGTAGCCCGGCGTGATGAAAATATCGGTCTCGCTCTCATGGGCGCGCAGCTCGCCGCATTCACGCACACAACCTTCGAGTGTGCGCACGCTGGTGGTGCCAACGGCCACCACGCGACCGCCGCGCGCTTTACACGCCTTGATTGCGTCGACGGACGCTAGAGGCAACACATAACGCTCGCGATGCATTTTGTGTTCGGCGATGGCGTCGGTTTTCACTGGGAGGAAAGTGCCTGCGCCGACGTGGAGCGTGACTTCCGCCATCTCAATACCGCGCGCTCGGCATGCGTCGAGTGTGGCTTCGTCGAAGTGCAGTCCCGCCGTTGGTGCTGCGACCGCGCCGGCGTGTTGCGCGTAGACCGTTTGATAGCGTGCCGTGTCGCTTTCACCCGCTGCGCGCTGCATGTAGGGTGGCAACGGCAACTCGCCTGCGTCGCGCATCATTGATTCGAAGTCGCTGCCAGCTTCCAGTAGTTGCACCTGAAAAAAGCGATCGTCGCGACCGATGATTTCGGCGTTGTGCTTACCCGCGATAACGATGCGCGTGCCGGGCTTGGGCGCGTGACTTGCGCGGAGCTGGGTAAGCGCGAGCTTCGGCGTGAGCAAGCGCTCAACCAACACTTCAACGACGCCACCGCTGGTCTTTACCGCGCGAAGTCGTGCGTTGAGCACTTTAGTATTGTTGAACACGAGCAAATCGCCGGGCTGCAGCAGCGACGGCAGCACGGAAAACGTACGGTCAACGGGGGCGTCATCGCGGCCGTCGAGCAAACGGCTCGCAGAGCGCACGGGCAACGGATATTGCGCGATTAGCGCAGGCGGCAGCGCGTAATCAAAATCAGCGAGGGAATAAACAACGGGTTGGGGCACTGGACCGGCGCTCCGAATCAGAATTGAAAAGACGCTGCGCTCACCACGTTGGCGGCGAGCAACAGCGTCATTCTATTCGTGCGTTCGGTGCCAGCTGCGGTACAGCTATTTTTTTCCGTCGGTCTTCGCGGGTTCTGGCATCGTGCGAACCGTGCCGATTTCTACGGAACTGCTCTGAGTGGTGACCGAACGCAACGCCGAGGTTTCAACAAAACGCTGAATGTGCGAAGCCAACTGCTCGGGCGTAAACGCAGCCTCAACGTCGAGCGCGGTGGACTCTTTATTCACGATTTTGCGAAAGTCGAAACGTGATTCAGTCTTGTTGACCTTGAGTGTTTTAGCGTCGAGCCAAGTCACCTGAACATAGAAGAACGGCGCGACGAAACGTCGCGACGTGGTGCTTTCACGGTCGATGGTTTCGGCGGCGTCCGGCAGTAGGCCTTCGTCGAACGCTTCCGTCATGGCGCCCAACGGTTGCACGTAGAGCCCCAAGCCAGAGAGCTTCGCGCCCATACCTTCACGTTCGGACATCAACCATTTCGGCGTAACAACAATGATCTCGTCCCACTTACTACGGTCGGCGCTGGCTTCCAACATTTTCATCACACCAGCCATCGCCATGGCTTCTCGGTCTTGCGGCAGCGCGAGTTGCACCGCAGGGTCCGGCCGCATCGCCATGAGCACGCGTTCGGAGTTTGGGTATTCGAGCGCAACCGCACGATCAAGCCCACGCAGCACCGCGTAGTTCAGCACTTGATCGGGAATAGTTAGCGTTCGGCGAGAGTACGGCTCAAGGTGCGAGCCTACTGATTCTTTCTGCCGCACATGCTGAAACTGATCGCCAACGGCGGCAACAAGACCGAAGGTGCGCGGTGCGGTGACGTTTGCCGCGGCAACGGTTGGCGTCGCCGTCCCACTAGTTTGCGCGGCCGCCGGACTCTGCCATGTGATCAAGCCGGTGACCATTAGTGGTGCGAGCGCAGCAAGCGCGGCAGCTGCTGTGTGTTGCGTCAAGGATGAAAATTGGGTTGGCATAGAAATCTCCGTCGTCTGAGCCGCATGAGTACTGGGGCAACGAAGTCTGATTCGTCGCGATGGATGGAGTTTCCGTGAAAGCGCGTTGGTGGCGCATGCCTCTTGCGACGAACTGCGAGATTTCGACGGCGAAACGCATGATGCGTGGGCGAGCGCGAAGTTCGCGGCGGCCGACTTAGGATGGACAGTCAATCGTTGCCTTACACCTTTTTGTATCCGGCGACAGCTGTGTATGGCTTACAACGCCATTTTAGCTTTAGTCGACTATTGATAAATTCGTAACGTATCCACCGTATAACTGTCGCTCCACCTTAAAAGCTGTTACCACTATTTCGTGCGACATCTGTAATAGGTTGCCCTCGCACTGCCCATTTGAACAAATCAATTGTTGCACTGCAAAAGAGCGAAATCCAACAAGAGCGCCACGCTCACAAACGAGCCTCGAACGCTGCGCCGCAGCAGTTTCAGTCGGGCAAATCCGCTTGCAGTCGCGAATCAATATAGTTACATTTAATAATCAATTAGGAGGAAAGCTATGGACGCGTCGTCCACATCCCAAACGTCCCGGTCATCGAATCTTCCCGGCAGCGACGTAAGCGTTGAGGTGCGAGGCGCGATCGCCATCGTACGTTTGCAGCGTCCGCACAAGCGCAACGCATTGAGCGACGGTCTCATGGCGCAAGTCGACGCCGCGTTTGCCGGACTGCCGACGACGGTCGGCGCGGCGGTACTCACAGGTGACGGCGAACACTTCTGCGCGGGACTCGATCTCTCCGAACTCAAAGAGCGCGACGCGGTTGACGGCTTACACCATTCGCGCAGTTGGCATCGCATCCTGACCAACATTGAATTTGGCCGCATCCCGGTCGTCGCGGCGCTGCACGGCGCGGTGGTCGGCGGCGGTTTGGAACTGGCAACGAGTTGCCACATTCGCGTGGCGGACGACACATCGTTTTTCGCGTTACCTGAAGGTTCGCGCGGTATCTTTGTCGGCGGTGGCGGTTCTGTGCGTATTCCGAAACTCATCGGTGCGCATCGCATGCTCGACATGATGCTCACCGGTCGCGTGTACAAAGCAGCCGAAGGCGTGGCGCTTGGTTTCGCGCAGTATCACGTCGCAGCGGGTGAAGCCTTGGCGAAGGCCATCGCGATCGCTGAACGCATCGCCACCAACGCGCCGATGACGAATTATTCGCTGATCCACGCCTTGCCGCGTATCGCCGAACAGCCCGCAGACCACGGCTTTCTGACCGAAGGCCTGATCTCCGCGATTGCGCAAAGCGCACCCGAAGCCAAAGCCCGCGTGCGTGATTTTCTCGAAGGCCGTGGTGCAAAGGTCAAGGCATCATGAGCGCCGCCAACACTCCCAAATACCGCGATTTGCACTTCGGCGTGGATCGCGTGCATGTACGCCGCGACGGCGAGCACGCTTACGTGCGCGCCGAGCAACCGCTCGAAAAATTTGCAGATCGCATTACGGATCGCCTCGTGCACTGGGCAACACTCACGCCCGAGCAACCGATGATGGCGCGGCGCGCGTTGAACGCGGACGGCTCACGCGGTGACTGGAAGTACGTCACGTACGCCGAAGCCTTACGCGCCGCGCGCAGTATCGGACAAGCGCTCCTCAATCACGGCGCGAGCGCCGACCATCCGCTGGCGATACTTTCGGAAAACAGCATCGAGCACGCCCTATTGGGACTCGGTGCGATGTACGTCGGCGTGCCGTATTGCTCGGTGTCCACCGCGTATTCTCTGGTGAGCCAAGATTACGACAAGCTCAAACACGTCGTGCGCACCATCACACCGGGCGTGGTCTACGCGGCCGATTTGCAGCGTTACGGCAAAGCGATTGACGCCGCGATTCCCGCCGAAACGCCTGTTGTCGTTGACGCGCTCGGTGAACGTCAACGCGCGAACGGCAGTGTGGAAACACTTGCTTCATGGCTCGCGACCGAGCCCACCGCCGCCGTCGACGCGGCGATGCACGCCACAGGCCCCGAAACCATTGCGAAGTTTTTGTTCACAAGCGGTTCGACCAAACTGCCGAAAGCGGTGATCAACACCCAACGCATGTGGTGTGCCAATCAACAGCAAATGCGCCAATCCATGCCGGTGCTCACCGAAGCACCACCGGTGCTCGTCGACTGGCTGCCGTGGAACCACACGTTCGGCGGCAACCACAATTTCGGTCTCACGATCTACAACGGCGGCACGCTCTACATTGACGACGGCAAGCCCACGCCTGCGTTGATGCACGAGACGTTGCGTAATCTGCGCGAAGTTGCTCCCACGGTGTACTTCAACGTGCCCACGGGTTTCGAAGCCATCGCGCAAGCCATGCACACCGACGACGCGCTGCGCCGCACGATGCTCTCGCGCGTTCGCATGTTCTTCTACGCCGGTGCGGCGCTTGCGCAGCCGGTGTGGGACAGTCTGTTCACGCACGCCGAACGTGAAGTCGGTGAGCGCATCGTGATGACCACGGGCCTCGGCATGACCGAATCCGGACCGTTCGGAATTTTTGTCACCAGTCCCAATGTGAAGGCAGGCGACCTCGGTGTCCCGACGCCCGGCATGGAGCTCAAACTCGTGCCCGTCGACGGCAAGGTCGAAGTCCGCTATCGCGGTCCGAACATCACGCCGGGATACTGGCGCAACGCCGAGGCGAGCGCGGGTGCGTTCGATGACGAAGGCTTCTTCTGCACCGGCGACGCCGTGAAATGGATCGATGAAAGCGATCTGCACAAAGGTGTGCGCTTTGATGGCCGTATCGCAGAAGACTTCAAACTCGCCACCGGGACCTTTGTGAGCGTCGGGCCGCTGCGCGGCAAGATCATTGGCGCAGGCGCGCCCTACGTGCAAGACGCCGTCATCACCGGCATCAATCTGCACGAAATCGGCGCGATGATTTTTCCGATCGTTCCGGCTGTGCGCAAACTGAGCGGATTGCCGGACAGCACGAGCCTCGCAGATGTGCTCGCGTCGGCACCGGTGCTCGCACATTTTCAAGGTGTAGTTAACACTCTGGCTGCCACCGCAACAGGCAGCGCCAATCGCGTCGCACGACTTTGCCTGCTCAGCGATCCGCCTTCGCTCGACAAAGGCGAAATCACCGACAAAGGATCGATCAATCAACGCTCGGTGCTCGCGCATCGTGCTGCGTTGGTAGATGGACTGCATGCGGGCACCATCGCAAATATTTTGAAACCGCAGTAGGTAGGTGCACTGACACCAAGGTGTTGGCGCATCCACGCGTTGGTTCGTCAGCAAGCATCAACCGAATGCCGTTGAGTAATCTTTTTGACGGTTGCCCACGACAGATAGGGGCTTGCTGGCAACGTTAAGGAGCGTTTGTGCAGCCACCACTCTCTTCGCATCATCAAATTCTTTAGGTGGAAACATGATGAAACGCGCCCCACTGGCCAGCGTGTCACTGCTCGTGCTGCTCGGCGGATGTAGCACCACGGGCACGTCCGCGCCCACTGTTCCGCAGCTAAGCGGAGCCAAAGGGGCAGCCCTCGATAGATGCACGGACCTGAGCACGCAATTTAGATTCGCCAACACCACCATTGCCTCTGCTGCTACGGTAGCGGCTGGCTCGTTAACGCTCGCCGGAAAGCCGGTAGCAGAGCACTGCTTGGTGAAAGGCTCGATGTACAAGCGCGTTGGCTCAGATGGCAAAGATTACGCCATCAGTTTCGAAATGCGCCTGCCGAAAGACTGGAGCGGCCGCTATTTCTATCAGGCCAATGGTGGACTTGATGGCAACGTTTCCACGGCAGTCGGCGCGTTCGGCGGTGGCCCGCTAACCCATGCCCTGCTGCAAGGCTTCGCGGTGATCAGCTCAGACGCTGGGCACACGGGCGCGCAGACAACAGCGTTCGGGTTCGAGCCTCAAGCTCGCTTGGACTACGGCTACCAAGCCGTCGCGAAACTCACGCCGATGGCCAAAGAGCTCATCAAGACAGCGTACGGCAAAGCGCCAGATCGCTCTTACATCGGCGGGTGCTCCAACGGCGGCCGACACGCGATGGTCGCGGCGGCGCGCTACCCAGACCAGTACGATGGTTACGTGGTCGGCGCGCCGGGCTTCAACCTTCCCAAAGCAGCCGTCGCCAACATTTGGGGCTCGCAGCAGTTCGCAAAGATCATGACGGCAGGCGCTACCGTGGCAAACGGCAAGCGCACGATCGCAGACCTTTCGACAGGTTTCACGAACGCGGAACGTGCGCTGCTGAGCAAAAAAATCCTAGATAGATGTGACGCGTTAGACGGCTCGACGGACGGGCTCGTGCAGGACACCAACGCCTGCCAAAAGACATTTAGCCTAGAAACCGACGTCCCCACCTGTAGCGGCGAGCGTGATGGCCGGTGTCTAACGGCGGCGCAAAAAACTGTGATGGCCGGCACGTTTGCGGGCGCAAAGACAAGCACCGGTACGGCGGTCTATAACAAATTCTGGTTTGATCCGGGCATTTCCGGAAATGGCTGGGCACTGTGGAAATTCGTGAACTCTCAAGCGCTTGATCCACTCGCGGCTGGCACTATTTTCCGCGCGCCTCCAGCGTTCATCGCCAATTCGTTGACTGTGTCGATTGACGATCTGGCAGCGCAAATTTACGCGACGAATGCCACCTATCCCGAAGCCGGTATGTCCTTCATGACACCGCCAAGCCCAACTGATCTCGGCACGCTGAAGCTTCGCGGCGCCAAGATGATGGTTTATCACGGCGTATCCGATCCAATTTTCTCGGCGGCAGACACGCTGACTTGGTACGACGGCCTCACTACGTCGAACAACGGCGATGCCTCATCGTTCGCTCGGTTCTACCGCGTGCCCGGCATGAACCATTGCAGCGGCGGCCCAGCTGCAGATCAATTTGATATGGTGACACCCATTGTTAATTGGGTAGAAAACGGCATCGCACCTGATTCAGTTGTTGCTACGGCGCGTGGCACGGGCAATGCAGGTGGCGTCAATGCGGAGCTGCCTGCCGATTGGTCTGCAACGCGCACACGTCCGCTGTGTCCATATCCAAAAGTGGCTCGCTACGTGAGTGGCGACAAGGAGAGTGCAGCAAGTTTTAGCTGCCAATAGGTTCGATCGCCGCTCCGGCGTGTCCAATAGCCGCGGCGCTTGCGCCGCGACCTTAATCGAGAATAAAGGATTAAACATGACTTCACGTCGTCAATTCAACCAATCCCTAATGTCGCTATCTGCGCTCGCAGCGCTCAACCCACTTGATTCGTTCGGGCAATCAGCCGCCGTTGACGCAGTGAAAATTTTCTACGGATTTCCGGCGGGCAGCGCGGGAGATGGCGTCGCTCGCCGCGTTGGCGAGCGTCTGGGCTCGACGCCTTACTCAAAAAACGCGGGCGTGGTGGAGAACAAAACCGGCGCTGGTGGACGCATCGCGCTAGAAGCGTTGAAGGCTGCGCCCGCAGACGGAGCCGCGCTGGCGCTTACGCCATTTTCTCAGGTTGCAATTTTCCCGCATATTTACGCCAGGCTTGGTTACGATCCTCTTAAAGATTTCGTGCCGGTTTCAATCGCTGCTGTCATGCATCACGGGTTCGCAGTTGGCCCGCTGGTACCTGCTAGCGTAAAGACGGTGAAAGACTTTTTGGTGTGGGCAAAGGCCAATCCGAAAGACGCTAACTACGGCTCGCCTGCCGCTGGTTCAACGCCACATTTCATCGGCGCGCTGATGGGCCTGAATGCGGGCGTTGACCTGAAGCACGTCGCGTACCGCGGCTCAGTACCAGGCGTCACCGACGTAGTAGGTGGGCAGCTCGCGTCGATGTGCACGCCAAGCGGCGACTTCTTACAGTACCACCGCGCAGGGCGTCTCCGCTTATTGGCCACTTCCGGCAAGCAACGCTCGCCGTTTTCGCCGGATGTTGCCACGTTTGCCGAACAAGGCTTCCCCGAGCTGACGACGGAAGAATGGTTTGGTTTTTATGCACACTCAAAAACACCTCCCACGGTTGTCGCCGCTGCAAGTGCTGCAATTAACGCCGCACTCAGGGAAAGGGCTGTCATAGAGAGCTTAGCGGTTACGGGTCTCATTGCGCAAGGCTCAACACCAGAAGAGCAATCGCGCTCGCAGAAAGCCGAATTTGAGCGATGGGGGCCGTTGGTCAAACGTATCGGCTTCACAGCGGAATCGTAAGCGGGATGGCGCAACCATCTAACCGCGCGAAGTCCGTGACGATTGCGGTGCCAACGGCCGCGGCGAAGCCAAGCGCGGTGACGGACGTCGTCAACGGCGACCCGCCGGTCGATACTTCGTTCTTGGAGTCATTGCTGGGGTACAACGCTCGACGCGCGGCGCTTACGGTGATCGAAGTATTTCTAGAACGTATGTCGATCTACGGGCTACGGCCCGTAGATTTTTCGCTTCTATCGTTGGTAGCCCACAACCCCGGCGTGACCTCGCGCCAGCTCTGCACCGCGTTAGGCATTCTTCCGCCAAACCTTGTCCGACTGGTGGCAGATATGGATAAACGCGGCCTCATTGTGCGTAGACCTCACCCGACCGACGGCCGCGCCATTGGATTACACCTCACCGCAGACGGCAAAAAATTGATGCGTGACGCCGAAGCAACGGCTCGAGATTTGGAAGATCGTGTGGCGGCGGGTCTTACGCCAGCTGAGCGCGAGACTCTGATGTCGCTATTGCAAAAAGTTTACAAACCCAAAAGACCTTCGCCATGAACCACAAAGACCTAATCGCCATCGACATTCACACGCATGCCGAGGTGAGCTGCTGGAATCCGTTTGATGCATACGGCGAGGAGTACGACCGCGCAGCCGACAAGTACTTTCGCTCAAGCAATCGCCCCACGATTGCAGAAACCATCGCGCATTACCGCGAGAAGAAAATCGGCTTGGTCATGTTCACCGTTGACGCCGAAGCCAACCTAGGCCGCAAGCGCATACCGAACGAAGAAATTGCAGCTGCCGCCAAAGAAAATAGCGACATGATGATCGCGTTTGCGAGCATCGACCCGCACAAGGGCAAAATGGGGGCGCGTGAGGCCGAACGCTTGATCAAGGAAGAAGGCATTAAAGGCTTCAAGCTCCATCCGACGGTACAGGGCTTTCATCCCAACAACCGCATGTGCTGGCCGCTCTACGAAGTGATCAACGCACACAAAATGCCCGTGATTTTTCATACGGGCCATAGTGGCATTGGCTCTGGAATGTATTGCGGCGGCAAGCTGCGATTGGAGTATTCCAACCCGATGCACCTTGATGATGTCGCCGTGAATTTCGGCGACATGCAAATCGTGATGGCGCACCCGAGTTTTCCTTGGCAAGACGAAGCCCTTTCGGTCGCTACGCACAAGCCCAACGTTTGGATCGACCTATCGGGTTGGAGTCCCAAGTACTTCCCGAAGCAGCTCGTGCATTACGCCAACACGATGCTCAAGGACCGCGTGCTCTTCGGCTCCGACTATCCGCTCATCACACCCGAGCGGTGGATGAAAGATTTCGAGGAAGCCGGGTTCAAGCCCGAAGTGATGCCGGGGATTTTGAAAGGAAATGCTGTGCGATTGCTTGGGTTGCCGGAGTAGCTCTGCCGCAGCCTCCTGAAACTTCGCTACGCTTGACGCCAATGGCACCCGATTTGCGGAACGTTGACCACTTCCAATGCCCGTCCGTGTACTACTATGCTTCGTAGTAACACGCAGAACGGGTAGGAGCAGCGCCTTTGGTAGCTAGTGAGTTGAAAGCATCAGGTAGCGCGCCCACCGTCCTCGCCTTAAACAGCGGTTCGTCGTCGCTGAAGTTTGGACTGTTTCAGCTCGTTGATACCGAGCTCAAGACACTCTTGATCGGCGACGCCGATGCGATTGGTTCGAGAAGCAGCAGCTTTAGCGTGAGAGACTCGACTGGGAATGTAATTTTCCGAGGACCTTTGACCATCGCTGATCAACGGGCGGCGATGAACTGTGTCGTCAAAGCGATGGTTGATGCAGGCACGCCAACGCCAGACGCCATAGGCCATCGAATGGTGCATGGTGGACCTTTATTGCGAAGCGATTGCCGCATTGACGCCGACGTACTCGCGCAGTTGGGCGCAGCAAAAGGATTCGCGCCGCTGCACACGCCAGTTGCTTTGTCCGTCATCGCGGTGGCGCAGGAGAGTTTTCCTAACGTTCCGCATATCGCGTGTTTTGACGGTAGTTTTCATAGAAACATGCCGGAGCGAGCACGTACGCTATCGCTCCCGCGCATATTCAAAACCGAAGGTATTGAACGCTACGGGTTTCACGGTTTGTCGTGCGAATCGATCCTGCGTCAATTTACGGCTTCAGTGCCTGAACGGCTAATCATTGCGCATCTCGGCAATGGCTCCAGCATCACGGCCGTGAGCAATGGGAAATCGGTCGACACCAGTATGGGGCTCACCCCGACCGGCGGCATCATCATGGGTACTCGCACCGGCGACCTAGACCCGGGTGTGCTCGTGTATTTGTTGCGCGAAAAGAAGTTCGACGTAGAACGACTCGATACTCTGCTACAACGCGAATCCGGGTTGCTCGGTATTTCAGGTGTGAGCAGCGACATGCGGCAATTGCGAGCCGCCTCGGCGACTAACGCCGATGCGGCACTCGCCATTCAAATGTTCTGCGTATCTGCAGCTAAGCAAATTGCAGCGATGATCGCGTCGCTTGATGGGATAGATGCTCTCATTTTTACCGGCGGCATCGGCGAGAACGATCCTCTGACCCGGGAGGCGATCTGCGAACGATTACGATGGATTGGCATTAATCTCGATGCGGGTGAGAATACAGTTTCCAGTCGCACCATTAGCAGTGCGAAATCGCGATGCATGGTGCATGTAATGCGATCCGAGGAAACACAGCAAATCGCGCGGCGCACACTCTTGGTCGCAGAGATGTAGCGGTCTCGCATTGTTGGGCCTATTGCGATTTCGGGCTATTTGATTGCGCGTTGTGCCCGATAAGCGGAACTACAAAGTGCGTCTCTGTAGCAAGGCTCACCCAGTTCAATGGTTCGTCCGGGAGCAAGACAGTCGCCGCTACCGGTGCGACGGCGTCCAGGGCCTCTGTCGTGCCTAATTGCAGAAAAATGAAGTGCATCGTTTTTTTCTCCCGCGTCAAAGTCAAATCAGCGCGTTGCCAAGCTGCTGGGAGGCACGGCGAAAAATAGAGTACTTCCGCCGTTTGCTGCAAGCCAAAAAGAGACTCTATCGCGGCCCGATGCATCCAGGCTGCGGCGCCTGTGTACCAGCTCCACCCTCCTCGACCGACGTAAGGCGGCTGCGTATAGACGTCACCCGCCATCACATAGGGTTCTAGACCATAGTCGGATCTATGCGCTCCATTCTGCGTGCGGTGCGCGGGGCTGAGATAGCTAAAGTAGCGATACGGCAGTTCGCGAACGTCACTGCGAGCCGGCGCGCCTTTGGCCAGCTCCGCTTGCGCCATCAACGCCCACACCGCACCGTGCGAATATTGTCCGCCGTTCTCGCGCACACCGGGTGGATACGCTTGAATGTAGCCCGCGCTGGGCATCGCGTTTACGAGCGGCGGGTCGAGTAACTTGATGAGGCCCGTGTCGTGATCAACGAGATGGGTTTCGACCGAGGCCATTGCGCGACGTTGCATCTCAGGCTGGGCCGTGCCCGATAGCACCGACCATGCCTGCGCGATCAAATCGATACGAGCCTCAGCGTTGTGACTCGCGCCGAGTGGCTCTCCATTGTCAAAGAACGCGCGGCGAAACCATTCCCCGTCCCAGGCGTTGTCATTAAGTGAAGCCTTCCAGCCTACGACGGAAGACTCCCACCGCGCGGCTCGCGTGTCGTCACCGCGCTCGCGAGCAACGGGTGAAAAGTCTGCGACCACTTTACAGAGAAACCACGCCAACCACACGGATTCGCCGCGCCCTTCGGCACCCACGCGATTCATGCCGTCATTCCAGTCGCCGCCGCCCATTAGCGGCAGGCCGTGAACACCGACGCGCAGACTGTGATCAATCGCCCGTGCTGCATGCTCGTAAACAGATGCCTGAGCCATGCTGATCGTCGGGACGTAATAGGCGTCCTCCGCACCAGCGGGGATCGCAATACCCTCCAGAAATGGCACGCTTTGGTCTAGCAGGCTTACGTCGCCAGTCGCACGCAGGTAATGTGAGCACGCATGCGGTAGCCACAATAAGTCGTCCGAGAAGTGGGCTCGCACGCCAGCGCCTGTGGGTGCATGCCACCAGTGCTGAACGTCACCCTCAGGAAATTGCCGTGACGCACACAACTCGATTTGCGCACGCAACGTGTGAGGCGCGGCCCACGCCAGCGCCATTGCATCTTGCAATTGGTCGCGAAAGCCTGTCGCTCCACCCGCCTGATAAAAACCTGCCTTCGCCCACATTCGGCAGGAAACAGTTTGGTAAATCAGCCATCGGTTAACTAGCGCGTCAAAAAGCCGATCTGGCGTCTTTACCGTGGTTTTGCTCAAGAGTGCATCCCACTGCGTTCGCGACGTCTCAAAGCGTTGCATCGACGGTGTCGCAGCCGCACTGGCCGCAAGCGTTAGTGCGGTTTCAGCGTCTGCCGCATACCCGAGCAGAAAGTTTCGTTCCAGATTTTCGCCTGGCGCGATTTTGATGACTAACGAAAGCGCGGCGCAGGGGTCGAGACCACTTCCAGAACGTCCGCCGAATTGTTGCGGCAACCGAATTTGGCCTTGTGAATCGATCATTTCACGGCGATCACAGGTCCAATCAACGACGTCCACCATCGCGCTTTCCATCGCGAAAAATGCGGTTCCACCGCCGAAGCCAGCTGCCTGTTCATTTTGCGTGGCTAGCAGGCAGGTCAAAGCTTTGCGTGCAGCGAATGGATCACGCGTGCTTTGGTGCGTGGGGCTAACAATCGACTGACGACTGTGTGCGGTGCTCACGGTGCCTCGGTCAGCGCGATTGGCACCCAACAGCCATTCCACCATCCCAACGACACGAAGCCGCACCGTTTTGTGACCGCGATTGACCATTCGCAAACGGACTTGCTTGACCGACAGCTCAGCATCAACGCACCAAGTCGCCGAGACGTCAATGTCGTCAAGCCGGTGAGTTATGAGACTGTAGCCTTGTCCGTGACAAACGCGATAGGTCGTGCCTGCATCACGACTGTCACGGGCAGTGACGTTCCAAGTGCGCAGAGTGTGGATGTTTTGTAATAAAAACCATTCAGAGGGAGGATCCGACACCGCGTCGTTAGACCACCCCGTGAGCTGATTTAGCCGGCTGTTCACGGCCCACGTGTACCCGCCGCCTGCCTCTGAAATCTGACCGCCGAAATGCGGATTGGAGAGCACATTTACCCACGGGCGTTGCGGACGGCTTTGTCGAGACACTGTAAAGCGAAACTCGCCTGTGTCACCATCAAAGTCACCATCGTGTGAGGTCGTCGACCGCTCCACTATCCTACTGGGCATCACAGATAGTCCGGGCATCGCGCGCCGCGCGCTGAGCGCAGCATCGTGTTGGTCATTCCACTCTTGAACGTGAAACGCCAACGGCCGCCCGTCGGCGTTGAAGCGTAGGCGTGCCAAGGCATGCAAAGTTCCAAGTTCTGCCACGCTCAATTCGTCGGCTCGCAATAAGTAAAACCCCGTTGACGCGGCGCCGGGTTGACCGTCGCGGTCGGCGGCGTCTCTGCCGCGCAACGCGGCGATATCACGATTCACCGGCATCAAATATGAAGTTGGCTCTGCATTGACAACGACTAGGTCACAGGCGACGCCACCCCATGCAAAGACGCGCAGTGCCTGCGCGAGCGATCGCAATAGACCCAACCCCTGCGGCACCCCCGTCGCCACAAGGATGATCGGTCGGTCACCGGAAATTCCAAAACGCCAAAGCAGCCGCCGATCACATACAGGCCGTAGCGCGCCGTCCGCTTCCATTCCGTTAGTGTGCGGTCGCGTAACGCTCAGTAGCAGCGCAGTCGTGATCGACTGGATCGCTGAGAAGCTCTCGGGGCGGATGCGCAACCCACGCAGCCTGATGCCCGTGAGCGTCGCTGACATGAGCGAGGCGCGCTGCACGTTGCTGCCTTGCCGGTATTTGTCAATCACAGCACTCAATGTATGGCGGTCGTCGGACGCTGCTGTGGCGAACGTAAGCTTGGCTTTGGCATTGGGCGCGATGCGTACTTGAACGGCAAGCGCACACATTGGATCAAGGCCGGTTACAAGCAGCGTATTGGCTTCAGTCGCTTGACCCCGAGCGGACGAACGCAGCTCGTCAAGTTGTGCAACAGGTTGATCGGCTTGATGATTGCGCCCCAACCATTTTTTTCGGTCCGTTTGAGCGCGAATGCCTACGACATTTGAGTCGCTCTCGGTCAAAAAGTGAGCTGCGCACAAGCGTTTTTCATTGCTAAGACGCGGTGTGCGCTCGAAGATAAGTGCCTCGTGCTCGCCTTGCCACTCGGCACTGATGAACAGATTTGAAAATGCGGGATGAGCCTCATCCGCCATCGGGTCCGCAAGCGTCACCTCAAAGGCCGACATCAATTCCAGGTCCATAACCTGATCACTCAAATTGCGCAGTTCAATGCGGCGAAATTCGACGTCATCTTCCGGGCTGACCCACACAGTCATATGCGCTTCGAGATCGGGCCACGCAGCTTCAAAGCACACGCGGTCCGAGTGATAGACGCACTTGTACGTTGCGGCGGCGTCGCGCGCAGGATGATGCGTGATCGACACCAGTAGGGTCTCGCCGAGGCGGCGCAAATAGAAAAAACTACCGTACGCATCCCGCAACACGTCGTCACGGCCTCGGTAAATGCCTATGCGGCCCAAGCGACTTGTACCTGAACCGTTGGGCCGCAATGTGACGCTATAACGGCCATTCGACAGTACATGCGTCGGTTCGACGCCATTCTGGCCCGGTCGTAGCTCCCGCAGCATACTCGCGCTTCTTCGGCGTAAGACGAGCGAAGGGGACGCGGCCGGCAGTGAGCGCAGCATCGAAACCTCTTGCGGTGCCCGTTCATGAAGCAGTGAAGCGACCGCTTCGATGTGCGCATTTGCCATACACCAACGCTGCGGCGCGTTGTCGAGGAGCAAATTACTCAATGCAACGATTGTCATTCCTTGATGGTGTGCCATGAAGGTGCTGACGGGTGTGTATACATCCGCGCCCTCGAGCCTAGCGGGTGAAAAATCTAGCGCGTCGATGAACCCAAAGGGTCCTAATCCGCCCATTTTTTCTATGGTGCGCAAGTTCGTGCAAGCTCGCTGTGGCGAAAGCTGCGCGGCGAGTGCAGTCGCGTAAGGTGCAACCACAATTTCGTCAAGTGGCGTACGGCGCAATGCAAGTCTGGGCACCCCCTGTGGCGCGTATTGAAACGCCAAGGTTTCATCCCGTGCAGCGTATGCTGATTCAGACATTCCCCACGGCACATTCCGCACTGTTCCATAGCGCACCTGCTCATCTATCGCAGCTAGACAAGCGTCGCGCAGTACGCTGTCCCTCGGCTCAGCGAGCACCAGACCAGGCATTAAGTACTCGAACATTGAACCCGACCACGACCGGAGGCTCGAGTTGCTGCCCACGGCAAAAAACGGACGCCCCAGCGAAGCCCAGTGATTGACCGGAGCATCGCCCTTAGCAATCGCCAGAAGACTCGTGAGCCGCGATTCGGAAGCCAATAGATCGTAAAAACTTGTGTCGAGCTGCTGTTCGGCGACGCGATAACCGATGTGGAAAAGATTGCGCTTGCGGTGATACAAAAAACTGAAATCAGCTTCCCAAGCAATACGTTCGCATTCGCCCGCCAGGGTGCATAGACGCGCGCGCAACGCCGATGTTTCAACGTCCGCGCTAATCGCCACGGCATCGATATTGGCGGACCGCAGCATGGTGATGTGATCCGACAGCATTTGCAGCAATTCAGTCCGAGAAGTGACCTGCTGGGCCGAAGCCGAGCCATGCTGCTCAAGAGACATTCGCGCGATCTCTGCAGCTGCTTCGGACAAGTGTCGCTCTGACAGATCAAGCGTCCCCGGGCTGCCTATCAATCGCTCGGGAATCGTGAGCAACATGAGAATCACAGCGTCATCTGCCAATGCCGGTAGAAGCTCGCGCCGAATTGTGAGTAGCGGCCCGAGTCGACGAAGTGATGCCACGAGCGCGCGCCTTGCTGCGCCGTTTGCATGAGGAGATTCCGCGATCTCGAGGCAGGCTTGACTTACGGCAAGCAGATGACCACTCAGATTGCCGCTATCGACCGTAGAGACGTACGTGGGCGTCAGTGGAGAGAGGCTTTGCGTGTCGTACCAGTTAAGGAAATGACCTCGGTAACGCTGCATTTTTTTAAGTGTTGCGAGGGTTGCCTCAATGCGCGCAACCATATCCAACGTACCAATCCAACCAAACTGCCGAGCGCACGCGGCGCTCAATAAATACAGTCCAATATTGGTCGGCGAGGTGCGGTGCGCCACGCTTTCATGTGGCGTTGTTTGCAGGTTGTCCGGCGGCAGGTGATTGTCGTCCGATGTAACACTGCGCTCAAACAGCCGCCAGGTTCTACGAGCAATGCCTTCCAGGTACTCCGCATCTTCGGTTGGCAACTCGGCTCGTTCTAGGAGGGGTCGTGGACGACTGGCTAACCAGGTCCAAACAGGCGATAGCGCCCAGACTAAACACAGCGCGGACGCGACCGCGACGTGCGGTGTGCCAGACCACAGCAATGCGATCCAGAGGATGAACGCGAGCACGGTAACGTTTCTGTGTGATCGCACCAATGCGCTGAGATTCGTCTTCGCTTGGGACTGTGCGGTCGACGCCGTGGTCCACTGCAATAAGTTTCGTTGACTAATCGCCATTCGATAAAGCGTGCAGGCAATCGCGTCAAGCGCCATCATGGCATGCTGCAGCAACTGCGCGAGGTGCCACAAAGCTCCGCAAAGCGTACGCGCAAGGTCAATTGCGGCGCGTCGGTAAAAGTACGTAAGCGACAGGTCGTCCCGACTAGGTGAGAAGGCAGCGATAGCCCCCATCAGTGGCCCAGCTAAAAACGCCGCTGTCACCAAGCCCAATGTGCCCCAAACCGAGAGCGCGTGACCGCTCAACGCCAGCAAGAGCAACGCCAGCGACGCAGGTGCCACGAGCGAACGCCGCAAGTTATCGAACATCTTCCAACGGTTGATCGCGCCGATGCGGTGACGCATCGGACCGAGGAGGAGTGGTAGCAATTGCCAATCCCCTCGCGTCCAGCGGTGAATACGTGATGCGGCGACATCCGAGTGGATGGGTGCGTCTTCTATCAATGTGATGTCGCTCATAGAAGCACATCGCGCCAGCGCGCCTTCCAGCAAATCATGGCTCAATACTTTGCCTTCGGGAATGCGCCCGGTCAATGCCGCGTGCATCGCCTGCACGTTTAGCAGCCCTTTCCCAGTAAAGGAGCCCTCAGCGAAAACGTCCTGGTACACCTCCGAACTCGCAGCGCTGTAGGGATCAACGCCACACTGCCCCGAAAACAACCAGTGGTAGAGCGTGAAGTCCTTGGCAGTTGCAAGTGGCGCCACGACTCGCGGCTGCAAAATTCCGTAGCCACCCACAATCTGCCCGGTTGAATCTATCCGTGGTCGATTCTGAGGATGCGCCGCGACACCGACCATCTCGCGAAGCCGACCCGGCGGCAACTGCGTGTCGCTATCAAGCGTAACGACGTACTGAATACCGGTCTCTATGCGCGAGACCTCACCTAAATCCATGAACTCCACAAACGCGTTCTCAGCAAGCGCCGCGACCAGCTGCTGCAGTTTTCCACGCTTGCGCTCCCATCCAATCCAACGATTTTCGGTAACGCAAAAACTTCTCTTGCGGTGAAGCAGCGCAAATCGCGGCGTGATACTTTCGGCATCAGCGGTTACGGGATAGCGCGCGTTAAGCTGGCGGATATGGAGCGTTGCAGCGTTGACCAAGTCCAGATCGGACGTTGCTTCCGCCTCGTCAGCGTCGGCCCAATCGGTCAACAGCGCGAATTGCGCGTTTCGGCCGGCATTCGCCAAAAAGTGCAACTCCATTCGACGCACGAGCTCATGAATAGTGGCATGACTCGTAAGCATTCCCGGAATAACCACTAATACGCGATGCTCATTGGGAATGCCCGTTGCAAACGCGAGTCGCGGCAATTGGCGCGGCTTGACTGACTCACTTATCAGGCGATTTATCAACGCGACTACAGTCTCCGACGCTGGAAAGAACATCAGCATTGCGCTTGCGATAGAAAACGCAGTGAGTGGCCAAACCGCATCATGTGGCATGAGCAGCCACGCAATTAGACCCGACGTGCACGCCACCAATGTCGAGAGATAGAGCGGCAACGCTGTGCGTTGAAAGAAGTCTCGCAGCCTCACCCGCACGCCGGCGCTCACGCCGAGCTTGCGCAATAGCTGGGGTTGGCCCAATCCTAGTAACCAATGCCCCGGTGCCGCCGTCACGCAATCACTCTGCTTGGCGCTCACGGTCAATTCAACGATGACCTGTGCAACGGCAAGTTCAGACTTATTGTGAGTGTGTGCCAGACGCTCAATGGCGTGTAACGTTTGGTCACGTGTGGCGACAAATTCGGCCTTGAATACACTGCACGTCAACATCAGACGCATCAAAGCGCTGGTACGAGCGACGATATCCGGCCAGTCGGCATGATCTATGTCGCGAAGTGACGTTACGGCGTTGCTAACGCTCAGGTTGTCTGCTGTCTGATCGGCGTTTTGTTGCGCCTGCACCGTCGCGGCGTCGGGCAATTTTCTACTCAACCAATCGATATGTTGCTGGCCGGAACCCGTGTCGCCCGTCGCTTTTCGATCTCTTAATCGTTGCGCCACTTGACCTAAGAACACCTTGCTTACGCCGCGCAGACTGAGCAGTACTAAGAGTTCATTGAGTGTGTCTTCACTGTATCGATCAATGTGATCGCTGTACAAATTTGCAACTTCGCGCGCCGCCTTGTATGTGGCAACGCGTTCCGCGAGTCGGCGCAAATTTTCAATAAGAACGACGCGCAACGTGGTGGGAAGCGCCCACATCTCGCTAAGGTTGAGTTCTCGCGTTTCTTGATACGCAACGAGAAACTGCACCAACATATCTTCATCGAATGCTCCATCGGTGTGAGCAACATAGGCCCACGCTACGCCGTAAATGCGCGGCAATCCCGCCAACGGTTCGTCAAGCAACATCGGCAAGCTACGGTAGTAGCTTTTGGGCAACCCCTCGTTAATTTCTTCGAGCTGGGTATCGATCAAATGGAAGTTATCGAGTAGCCACTCTGCTGCCGGACTAATGTCATAACCCGTCGATGCCTGCGCACCGATGTAGGCGTGCGCCTCACGCAACGCTCGTATGTTGTCGCGCAGGCGAGGTAGAAAAGGCACGCTTCCGCTTATCGCATGCGTGGCGCGATGCGTCTCACCTAGACTGCGCCCATGCTGTGCGAAACGCAGAGGTCCAAATATTTCAGATCGTATGGGCGGTTGCAACTGACCGCGGGAGCTCTCAAGAATCTGACAGAGTGCTAACGGCGCTTCTGGCACCAACTTTTGAAGCGCAAGTTGCACCATACCTAGATCAGCAAGGCAGTTACGCCGATCAATCCAGCCAAAACGACAAGCGTCGAAACGAATCGCGCCGCGACAAATCCGTTCACGCGTTCGGCAGCACAGCGAACTGCGAAGACGCGACGGTTCGTAACCGTGCACAAATCAAGATGCGCACGCAGCGTCGATAGTTCGTGGGAAGTACTGGCTGTATCGGCGAACGACGCGGTGCTCCACGTAGTTCCATTGGTGAGTGGCTGCTTCATCAGAGTGCTCCATTCGACTGGCACGCATGTCAATCGCAAATTTAGAGACAAGAGGGCTAAAGCCGCGTTCCGACATTGGGTTGGCCGCCTCATTGCGCTAGAGACATGCTATGAACGGGGGGGAAACCTGTCTGTCGGACAGCGCGCATTTGGATGTAGGCGCAGGAGCTAACGCTGTTGTCGGCAAGCCGACGGCGCACGCGTGTCAGCGCCAATCAGAGGCCGAGCGCTAGGCACTTTTTGTGACGGAATACGTTACGGCGATACTCCATTCGCGCTAACGCAAACGGAGTCAGGAGTCAGCCGTCAGTCACGGTCGCCCGCGTGGGCGCGTATCCATGCAGTGTAGTGACTCATCCAATCTTGCAGAAACGCATGGCTTGCTTCGCCAATGTTTCCAACATCATCGAACAGGCCGTCTTTCGCGTGGATGAATGCTTCTGGCTGCCCGAGCGTAGGTACATTCAAATAGGCGAGCACATTGCGCAAATGCTGTTGCGCCATTGCCGTGCCCATTGCACCGACAGATACGCCCAGCACCCCAGCTGGCTTTCCATTCCACACGCTATGACCGTAGGGACGGGATGCATGGTCTATCGCGTTCTTCAACACGCCAGGGATTGATCGGTTGTATTCGGGCGTTACGAACAGAAGTCCGTCGCTAGCGGCGATCTCCTCGCGCAATCGGCGTACAGGCGGTGCGGATGAATCGTCCTCCGACTGATCGTAGAGCGGCAGGTCGCCAATTTCGACCTGAATGAACGTGAAGTCGAGGGGACCGAGCTTAGCGACTGCCGTCGCAAGCTTGCGATTGAGCGAATCGTGCCGTAGGCTGCCGACAACAACTGAAATAAGGTATTGGTTCATATGGATTTCCGCGCGAAAAAGTGTTGCCCAGCGGAAAGTAGCCGCCGCGTCGGGCGACGCAAACTTCGCGTCGTCCCGCTACGGCTGCGGCTTCTACATCAAGCGTCAAACACTTCGTCGCAAGTAAAGTGAGGAGGAGATCGACCTTCCAGCAAGCCTTCACGTACGTCTTGATGCGCACGAATCAGAGCGAAGTTGAATGCTGTTTCTGAGAGCTATTTCTAGCGCAGTGCTTGAACGGCGTCTGTGCGCTGACGAACTCTCGCTTCATTGAAGCGCATTTCGCTTGGATCGGGAATCAGCGTTTCCCATTCACCGCGAAGTGCGGAATATCCGATCCCAAAATTCGTTGGTTACGCCAAACCGGCGTAGCTCACCAGTGTGATGGTGAGCGGCATGCCATTGTTTTCGTCGACGTAACCATTGTCCGTTCGCAATCCAGTGATGAACGGCGTGGTGAGTGAGCGCGTAGCCGAAGTAACCAGTGAGAAACCCAAGCGTCAGCGCACACGCCGCCCAGCGGTTACTCAGCAATAGTGCCGGGAAAAAGTAAAGTGATGCCACGAGCCCAGCGCTGAGTGCAGTAGGCGTGCAGATGAGAGCGCTCTGGCGACCGTGATGTTCGAGATGCCAGCGATGAAATGGCTGCACGCCGTGCAACACAAATCGATGCAGCAGATATTCGGTCAGCGTCCAACCGAAAAAACCAACCAGAACCAAACCAGCCAACGTCGCATACTGTTCCCGCGCTGACGTCGCGATCAGGTAGACGGTGAGTGCAATTATTGTTGATGCATAAAACGCAAAGTCCACGCGATATGCGGTCTCGCCATGCTCTAGGCGGAAAAGCCTCATGCAGTGTCCTAATAGTGTGTGGGCGCGCGCGCAAATGCGCAGCATCCGCCGCCTTCAGCAAGCGAAGATAAATGCACAGTGCTCTGCATGACCTCGGGTTCGGAAGCTAACTCTAATTGGGTCACATCGCGTAATCTGTGCGACAGCGAACATTGTGAAAACAAATTTTTGTGTGAACGCGTTTATTACGTCAGGTCGCGCTACTATGTTCGCTATCGCACATATGCCAAGATTTCTCTTACCTATACTGTTGCGGTTGACACACTTATCTGCGACAACGCTCACACGAGCGACGCACTCAGCACATCTAATGCGCCCCCTCCCCGCCGATCCGTTTAAGAATCACCTTCTCGCCTCCCTTCCGACCGCGGAGCGAGAACGTTGGCTACCGGCGCTTGAGTGGGTACAAATGCCGTTAGGGCAGGTACTCTACGAATCTGGAAGCACGCTTCGACATGTCTACTTTCCAACCACAGCAATCGTCTCGTTGCTCTACGTATTGGAGAGCGGCGCATCTGCGGAAATCGCCGTCGTGGGCAACGAAGGAATCGTCGGTATTTCGTTGTTTATGGGCGGCGGATCGACGCCAAGTCGAGGTGTAGTTCAGAGCGCGGGTGAAGGCTTTCGGCTGAGTGCAAGCATGATTAAAGAAGAGTTCAATCGCTCCGGGCCAGTGATGCACTTACTGCTGCGCTATACGCAGGCACTTATCACCCAAATGGCACAGACTGCCGTATGCAACAGACATCACTCGCTTGATCAACAACTCTGTCGATGGCTCCTACTCAGCCTAGATCGCTTGCAAGGCACAGAACTAGTCATGACTCAGGAGTTGATCGCCAACATGTTGGGGGTGCGACGAGAAGGAGTTACCGAATCCGCGCTTAATTTACAACGGGCGGGGCTGATTCGGTATTCGCGTGGCCGCATCAACGTGTTGGATCGGAATGGACTTGAAGCGAGGACCTGCGAGTGCTACGCCGTCGTGAAAAAAGAATACGACCGGTTGTTGCCCGACAAACAGGCCTCGTAGCGTCATTTGCGTCCTACGCGAACCGCGCCGACTCTTTCGCGCGCGTCATCAAGACTATGGGCGGATGGTAGCTGTCGAATTGCGCCGTTGACGACACGAAAAACACTTTTCGCACGCCGATCACTGAATCATGCGGTGTTCGCACATCGCTGCGGCACTCGCGACACCTCGAATCGCTTCCTGACGGTGCAGATTTCCATCGAGCTATGTTGGTTGGCAGACAGTCAAACGTCTCAGGACGCGCAAGACTCGGCCGCTGATCCGAAATTCGATCGGCTTTGTTTGTCGTAGCCCCATCGTCGCGTAAGGGAGTGTTTAATTGGTGATCGCGGAAAATAGACTCATCGCCTCGCTGCCACGAGCGGATCGACTGCGGCTACTAGCCGTTTGCGAACCGCACGAGCTGAAGCTGTCCACCATACTGTGCGAACCCGACACGCCAACACGTTGCGTGTACTTCCCGATCTCCGGGTTTATCTCGCTGATCACCCTTATTGACGGGCATACTGGAATAGAAGTCGGAATGGTGGGCAGCGAAGGTATGCTCGGCTCGGAGGTGGCGCTAGGCGTGGTCACCTCCCCCGTGCGCGCGCTAGTACAAGGCGACGGCCTAGCACATCGGATAACCGCGCTCGCGTTCAAACGAGAGATTGCTGAAAGCGCCGCTCTGAGAAGGTTGCTCGGCCGCTACCTTTACGTGCGGATGACACAACTCGCCGCATCGGCCGCGTGCCTGCGATTTCATTTGATCGGGCCACGATTGGCCCGATGGCTACTGATGAGTCAAGATCGCGCGCATTCAAACCACTTTCATGTCACGCAGGAATTTCTCGCCTACATGTTGGGTGTTCGCCGCGTAGGCATCACATCAGCGGCAAGTAGTTTGCAGCGAAATGGTTTGATCGAATACCACCGTGGAGAGATGACTGTGGTTGATCGCCATGGCCTTGAATTGGCGTCTTGCAACTGCTATGTCGCGGAGCGGCGGGCGTATGCAAAGCTACTTGGGTGAAGTCCGAAGCACACACAATTATCCGATCCGATTTTTAGTGACGCTGCGCTGGCTCGCCTTGCGCGATGCTTCCTGTGTCGCACAATCTACCTCTGTACGCAATCGAACAGACAGAGTCAACGTATTCCTTAAGAATTTCCGTACGGTCGCGCTCGCGGTGAGCGCGACGCCGACTACCGTGTCTCCACAGATTTTGAAGGGGTAGAGCATGATGCCAAATGGCTCAATTCCACGCTTAGTATTTACCGACGTGCCGCCGCGCGTGTGCATGCGCGAGGGCGAGCCCTGCGCGTATGCAAAGAACTTGCCATCACTCGATGCTTGGCGGACACGAATAAAAGCAGATATCTCGATACCCGATTGGGATCCGCTTTTTAGCGCAGTCAAAGCCCGCCTTCGTGCGTCGGTCGCTGGTCAGGCTGGTACGACAGTGCGACTGAGACATGATGAAAAAAATATTGGTGACGGCACCCTTGCCTGCATTTTGGAGTGTGTCGACGCACTCGATCAACTACACGCCACTTGGATCGACGAGCTAGACCAGCGCCGTCAGTTGGAGCTCGAATTGATCGAGATCACCGCAAAACTCGAACTCGTAAATTCGAAGTTGACATGCTCATCAATAGCTCCACTGCCTCCAAAGCATTCGCCGCTTCGTGATGGTTTCAGTTCAATTCGCGACTCTTGGTTCAAATTCAGAGAGACTCGTGCCAAGTGAACGAACATGCGATGGCGCCAGCGGTTCCCAATCGCTTGAGCGAACGGTGATCAGTTGAATCCCTGGCATGACATCGTCTTTCTTCTTGACGTCGACAACACTTTGATCGACAACGACCATATCTCTGCGGATTTGCATGTCCGCCTAGAGCGAGACTTTGGAGCCATGCACGCTAAACGCTACTGGTCGATTTTTGAAGAAATTCGCGTTCAAAAGGGCTACGCAGACTACATCGGTGCCTTACAACAATTTCGGATCGAAACAGAATGCGTCGCACGTAACGGTTCACGATTGATTGCGCTATCGTCATTTCTTATCGATTATCCGTTTGTTGAACGATTACTCCCTCGCGCCTTGGATGTCGTGGCTTATCTCAACACGGTCGGGCGCGCAGTCATTTTGTCGGACGGCGAGCCGATTTTTCAAGGCCGCAAAATACAACGCGCGGGTCTGTGGGATGCTGTCAGCGGGCGGGTGCTGATCTACGTCCACAAAGAGCAAATGTTAGATACCGTGCGACGAGTCTACCCAGCTCAGCACTACGTGCTGGTCGACGACAAGTTGAGCATTCTTTCGGCGGCAAAGGCGAAGATGAGGGAGTCGCTGACAACAGTTTTCCCGCTCCAAGGCCACTATGCACTTGATCCACAAATTGCGGCAACTTACCCGCCAGCTGACATCACCATCGAGCGTATCGCGGATTTGCTTCGCGTAAACGTCGAGGCGTTGTTGGGACATACCGAGACGGCCTGCTCTTGACCGATTTCCCAAGCGATAACAAGCCGTTGTCTACTGAAAAAATTGGGCTGATGCACGCGTATTGGCGTGCTGCCAACTACCTGTCAGTCGGACAAATCTACTTGCGTGACAATCCGCTGTTGGACACCCCCTTGTCGCTTTCACACGTCAAGCCACGCCTGCTCGGGCACTGGGGCACCACGCCGGGACTGAATCTCTTGTACGTGCATCTAAATCGCTTGATCGTGGAAAACGACCTTAACGCAATGTTGGTAGTCGGCCCCGGTCATGGAGGGCCTGGCATCGTTGCCAACACCTTTCTTGAAGGTAGCTACACCGAGCGCTACCCGGCGATCGATCAAAGTCGCAATGGCCTTCAGCGGCTCTTCCGTCAATTTTCTTGGCCACACGGGATTCCGAGTCACGTGGCTCCTGAAACACCGGGTTCGATTCATGAGGGCGGCGAATTGGGATATTCGCTCGCCCACGCTTACGGAGCAGTGTTCGACAATCCGGATTTGGTCGTGGCTTGCGTCGTGGGCGACGGTGAGGCAGAAACGGGCGCGCTCGCGACAAGTTGGCATTCCAATAAATTTCTGAATCCGGCGCGCGATGGCGCCGTACTCCCGATCTTGCATCTAAATGGGTTCAAGATCGCGAACCCCAGCATCCTTGCAAGAATTAGTCGCCACGAACTGACGAGCCTGATGACTGGTTACGGCTACGAGCCGTTTTTCGTGGAATGCGACGACCCCATGGCGGTGCACCAACTCTTGGCATGCACCCTTGACGAAGTGCTCGAGCGGATTCGCAGCATTCAATTCGATGCGCGTGTGTACATGGATTCGAAGACACTAACGCGTCCGCGTTGGCCACTGTTAATACTACGCACACCCAAGGGTTGGACAGGGCCGAAGCAGGTGGACGGAGAGCCTGTTGAGGGCACATGGCGCGCGCATCAGGTTCCGATCACGGACTTCAGCAACCCGGAGCATCTGCTGCAGCTCGAAGCCTGGCTAAGAAGCTATCGACCAGAGGAGCTATTCGACAGCACGGGACGCCTTCACGAGAGAATCGCGCAGCTCGCTCCGAGGGGTTTACGCCGAATGGGTTCCAATCCGCACGCCAACGGTGGAGAACTTTTGGTGCCGTTATCGTTGCCGCACATTGAGGACTATGCCGTAAGCGTAACTGCACCGGGCCAATCTAAAGGCGAGGCGACGCGCGTACTCGGGGCTTTTTTTCGCGACGTGATGAAGCGAAATCTAACTAACGGCAACTTCCGATTATTCGGACCCGACGAGACAGCATCAAACCGATTGGACGCGGTATTCGAGGTGACCGGAAAGGCGTGGATCGCTGAGATTGAGCCAGTCGACGTCGATTTGAGCGTAAACGGCCGCGTGATGGAAGTGCTCAGTGAACATCTTTGTGAGGGATGGCTAGAAGGCTACCTATTGACTGGACGGCATGGCTTCTTCTCATGTTACGAAGCGTTCATACCGATTGTTGATTCAATGTTTAGTCAGCACGCGAAATGGCTCAAAGTATGTCGAGAGATTCCGTGGCGCGCGCCGATTGCATCGCTCAATTACTTGCTCACGTCGCATGTGTGGCGGCAGGATCACAACGGCTTCTCACATCAGGATCCTGGGTTTCTCGATCACGTCGCCAACAAGAAATCTGAAGTTGTGCGCATCTATCTGCCGCCGGACGCAAACTGTCTATTGTCGGTGGCAGATCACTGCCTGCGCAGCCGAAACTATGTCAACGTGATTGTGTCGGGTAAGCAGCCCGAATGGCAGTGGCTAGACATGGATAGCGCGCAGCGCCATTGCGCAGTTGGGGCGGGCATCTGGTCGTGGGCCAGTACGTCAACGAGCGAACCGGATGTAGTGATGGCTTGCGCGGGTGATGTGCCGACGCTTGAAACGCTTGCTGCTGTGACGCTGTTGCGCAGCTATCTGCCAGACATTCGCATTCGAGTTGTCAACGTCGTTGATCTAATGGTTTTGCAGCCACCATCCGAGCATCCGCATGGGCTTGAGGACCATGATTTTGATGAGCTTTTCACGGTAGACAAACCTGTCATCTTCGCGTTTCACGGTTATCCCGCTCTCATCCATAAATTGGCCTATCGCCGTCACAATCACGCCAACATGCACGTGCGGGGATACAAGGAAGAAGGCACGACTACAACACCGTTCGACATGGTGGTGCTCAATAATCTTGATCGCTACCAACTTGCGCTGGACGCGATCAAACGAATTCCGCGCTTCGCGGATCAGGTCGAACTAGCAACCGCGCGCTATTGGTCTGCCATACAGCGACACAACGACTACATCAGCATGTACGGGGAAGATATGCCCGAGGTGCGTGATTGGCGATGGACGACTTGATGTGCCAACTGTAGCGAGCGCGGCAATTGCGACAAACGAGAATCGTCGCCGCTGACACGCGCCTGTAAGTCGATCAAGTCGTGAGGAACTCAGCGCGCCTCATGAGAAACAAGCACCTGTGTTCGGTGCAGTACAGACCGCAAGCGCTGCAAGCCGCACTATACGCGTTCGTCGAAGACCAGTCGTTTTCGACAAGCTGAGACCTATGTCTGTCTTTCTTCGTTTTAATACTGCATTGCGTGAAAACTTCATATCCCATCGATGCGCATCGATTGGTTTCTGCGTTCTAGTCGCAAGCAGTGTCTTGCTACTGAACGGGTGTGCGTCCATGAAAAGGACGACCGATCAGTCAGCAGGATTAGTGGTGCGAATGGACTGGTCTATCGAAACGGGCGCGCCTTCTCCGAGTGCAACCTCACTCGCGCAGTGGTGGGAGCGATTCAACGACCCATTACTCACTTCGCTTGTTTTGCAATCGATGCAACGCAATACCGATGTCGAAGCCGCCAGCGCTGCGCTGCTTCAAGCTCGTGCGCTGAGGGACGTTGCGGCCGGAGCGCTGCTGCCGGTTGTTGCTGGCGCTGTCTCGGCACAACACGGTGCGTCCGGCACTAACAGCACGGGCAATAGCTTCAAACTGGGTGCCGACGCGAGTTGGGAAATTGATGTGTTCGGCGGCAGCCGCAGCGCGCTCGATGCGAGTGAGGCATCCGCCAGAGCAGGAGCTGCGAACCTTGGCAACGTACAAATTTCTATCGGTGCCGAAGTGGCACTGAGCTACATCACGCTACGCAACGCACAGGCTCGGATCGAGATCGCAACCGCGAATCTGAATAGTCAAACGGAGACGGCCCAAATTACACAGTGGCGCCTGCAGGCGGGTCTCGTTTCCTCTCTCGAAGACGCCCAAGCGCGGGCCGCCGTATCCCAGACGCAAGCTCAGCTTCCGGTGTTGCAAGTCGCTATCGATCAAGCTCGCCACGCATTGGCTGTTTTGGCGGGACAACCACCAGCCGCGCTGCTTGATGTGCTGGCGGCGCGGCGCGCGGTACCCACGGTAGCCGCCGAGCTTGCAATGAGTTTGCCAAGCGAAACGCTGCGCCAGCGGCCTGATGTACGCGCGGCTGAGTATTCAGTGATCGCCGCTTCGGCGCGTGTCGCGCAGGCAGACGCCGCACGAATGCCGAGCTTCAAACTCAGCGGCTCCTTGGGCCTAAATGCGTTGACGCTGGTCGGTCTGACCCACGGCGCGGCGCTTGTGAGCGCTCTTCTGGCAGGCGTGTCGCTGCCGATATTCAACGGCGGCGCATTGAGTGCCCAGGTGCGCGCACAGGAGGCCGCGTTGCAACAAGTGCGCGCAAATTATCGCGGTGTTATTTTGATCGCGTTGAAAGACGTGGAGGACGCGCTGCTCGCGTTACGCGGCGACCGTGAGCGCTTGGCGCGTTTGACGCTCGCATCTGAAGCGGCCAGTGACGCAGCTTTGTATGCACGACAGCGCTACACCAGTGGCATCGTTGACTTTCAGACGGTCCTAGAAACTCAGCGCACCCAACTCAATACGCAAGACAGTGTTGCAAGCGTTACCGCCGACATCGCCGCCGATCATGTGCGCCTTTACAAAGCCCTTGGCGGCGGCTGGCAACCCGACCTCGTCGCCACTCCTACTCGCGTATTGCCGTTATGACCGATCCCAAAACTTCAATTGAACCACCGACGCCAGCGATCACCGCGTCGCCGCGGAGTCCAAATCCAAGCTCGCCGATTTGTTGAACGAACCCGTCGCCATCGCTTGGTATCGCCGGCCCACGATATGGGGCAGCGCTGCGATTGTTTTGGCCGTCGCCGCTGGCCTGTGGTACTGGCAATGGCGTAACGCAGCGAACGCGGCCCCCTCCTACACCACACAAACCGTTGCACGCGGCAACCTGACGCTCACTGTCGCTGCAAACGGCACGATACAGCCGACGCGTTCTATCAGCATCGGAAGTGAATTGTCAGGCACCGTCCTCAAAGTAAATGTGGACGTGAACGACACGATCAAAAAGGGACAGGTATTGGTCGTGCTCGACACAGCGAAGCTGCGCGACCAAATTCTGCGCTCCAGAGCCGCGTTAGCGGCCGCCAGTGCAAAAGTTCAGCAAACCTCCGCGACAATTAAGGAAACCGCTGCCTCGTTAGGTCGCTTGGAGGAGGTCGCCAAACTATCAGGTGGCAAGGTGCCATCGAAGAGTGAGCTCGACGCGGGGCGCGCCACACATGATCGAGCAGTTGCCGACGACGCCAGCGCGCGCGCGGGCGTGACCGACGCAAAGGCGGCGCTATCGACTGACGAAATCAACCTTTCTAAAGCTTCGATCAGCGCACCCGCGGACGGTGTCGTGCTTACGCGCAGCGTCGATCCGGGCAACGCCGTTGCAGCATCGTTGCAGGCAGTGACACTCTTCACCGTGGCCGAAGATTTGACTAGGCTTCGACTCTGGGTTTATGTTGATGAGGCGGACGTGGGTTCGGTTAAATTGGGCCAAGATGCAACCTTCACCGTGAGCGCGTACCCAAATCGAAATTTTCCGGCCGTCATAACGCGCGTGGGGCTCGGCTCAACGATCACTGATAACGTGGTTACCTATCTCACGTATCTCAACGTCGACAACACTGACCTAACATTACGGCCCGGCATGACGGCAACGGCGACGATCATCGCGACGAAGCGTAGCGACGTACTTCTAGTGCCCAACACTGCATTGCGCTTCACCCCCACGGCGGCGGCGGCGGTGAGCCCTTCAGCCGCGAAAGGTAGCTTACTCGCGGGCCTGACGCCGCGCATGCCCGGAGGCACACGCAGGTCAGCGGCGGTGGGATCAAGCACGGCGTCAGCGAAGCAGGTATGGGTGCTGCGCGACGGCGTGGCTGTTGCGGTCGCAGTGACGCCTGGGATTAGCGATGGTCGCATGACCGAGATCACGGCGGGAGACCTGCGTGCTGGCATGATGGTGATCACTGACCAGAAGACAGCGGTGGCGAAGTGAGTGAACCGCTCATCGCGTTACACGGCATCACTAAGCGATACGGAACGGGTGCCACTGAGCTAATGGCGTTGAAGGGCATTGACCTTGAGATTCGCGCAGGCGAATTCGTAGCCATCATGGGCCCAAGCGGATCGGGCAAATCGACCGCCATGAACATTTTGGGATGCCTCGACACGCCGACGGCTGGCGAATACCTGTTCAAAGGTGCACACGTCGAGGCGCTGTCGCGCGATCAGCGCGCGAGGCTTCGCCGCCGCTATCTTGGTTTCGTATTTCAAGGCTTCAATTTGCTGGCGAGAACGTCGGCGCAGGAAAACGTGGAGCTACCACTCCTCTATCGCGGCGACAGCGCGAGTGCGCGCCGCTCCGCTGCAAGCAAGGCACTAGCGTCTGTTGGCCTTGGCGGGTGGGAGCATCACACGCCTGCAGAGCTTTCTGGTGGGCAGCAGCAGCGTGTAGCCATCGCACGTGCGATCGTGACCGCACCAGCGGTCGTACTGGCAGACGAGCCAACGGGAAATCTCGACACGCAGCGCAGCCACGAAATCATGGCGTTGCTGGTCGCGCTCAACAAAGATCACGGCATTACCGTACTCATGGTGACTCACGAGCCGGACATGGCGTCGTATGCAAGGCGCATGGTGCATTTTCTTGACGGAGGCATAGCAAGAGACATGGTCAACGCCAATCCCACGGCTGTCAACGCCAATCACGAAACACTGGCCGAATCCGTCTGATGCTCTATAGCGTTTTCATGCTTGCAGTGCGCTCCGTGCAACGCAATATGCTGCGCTCGTTTCTCACTATCTTGGGGATAGTTATAGGCGTGAGCGCTGTCATCACAATGGTGACGCTCGGCAATGGCGCGACGCAGGCGATCAAAACGCAAATTTCGGGGCTCGGCACGAACCTCTTGATGGTGAGCCCCGGTCAGCGATTTGGTGGTGGCGGAGGGGGCGGCGGCGTGCCGCAATTTGTTGAGGCCGACGCAGAAGCAATTGCCGCACAAATCGGCGGCGTCGCGGCCGTGGCCCCACAGGGGCGGGCGAGTGCGACAGTCGTTGCGAATGGCCGCAACTGGGCCACTAGCGTTACCGGAAGTACCAACGCGTGGTTTGTGACCGGCAACTGGAAACTTGCAAGTGGCCGCATTTTTGACGAGGAAGAGCAACGCGCCGGCGCGGCCGTTTGCATCATCGGTGAAACAGTGCGCCGCGAAATCTATGGCGGTAGCGTGGGTCAAACAGGCCTCGGACAGCAGCTCCGAGTCAAACTCTTTTCGTGCGATGTCGTGGGCATCCTCGCAGCTAAGGGCCAGGGTGGAATGGGCGACCAAGACGATGCGGTTGTGGTGCCCTTACGCACACTGCAGCGTCGCGTCACCGGCACTCGCAAGGTAAGTACCCTAGCCGTTTCGATGGAGGAAGGCACAGATAGCGGGCCGCTCAAGGCGAGTTTGCGACAACTGATGCGCGAGCGCAGAAAGCTGGCCGAAGGCGAGGATGACAACTTCAATATTTTTGACACGCAACAACTAGCGGAAACGTTGTCCAGCACCATGGGCGTATTGACCACACTGCTTGGTGCAGTTGCTGCTGTGAGCCTGTTAGTAGGTGGCATCGGCATCATGAATATTATGCTCGTCAGCGTGACCGAACGTACACGGGAGATTGGACTGCGGTTGGCGGTGGGTGCGTTGGAGCGCGAAGTGCTGCTGCAGTTTTTGATTGAGGCTGTTGTGCTCTCAGCACTTGGCGGCGTCGTAGGAATTGCGATCGCAACTGGTGCCTCGTATGGCTTATCCATCGTGATGAAAGTGCCGTACGCGTTCGATCCGACGATCAACGCGCTTTCGCTGGTGTTCGCTGCAGCAATAGGGGTTTTGTTCGGCTACTTTCCTGCGCGCCGCGCTGCGCGCATGGATCCGATCGAAGCATTGCGACACGAGTAGTTGGGGCACTCAATTAACTCAATATCATCAGCCCAACGGGCCAGATCATGCTTACACAACCGCGCCAAAGAACTTGCCAACGCCAGCGGTAATCCCTAACGCCAATGCGCCCCAAAAGGTGACCCGCCACGCGCTTATCCAAATGTTCGCGCCGCCCACCTGCGCGGCTATTACACCGAGTAGCGCGAGAAAGATCAGCGACGTGGCTGAAAGCCAGATAAGCAAGCCGTTCGCCGGCGCGAGCGCAGCAACCGCCAACGGAAGCAACGCCCCGACGGCAAAGCTAGCCGCTGAGGCCAATGCGGCTTGAATGGGTCGTGCTTTTACGACTTCCGTAATCCCGAGCTCTTCGCGCGCATGTGAGCCAATCGCATCGTGATTCATGAGCGCGGTTGACACCTGTTTCGCCAGCGCTGCATTGAGGCCACGTTCGACATAAATCGCGGCCAACTCCGCGTGTTCTGCCGTCGGATTTTTTTCGATCTCGGCGAATTCACGCGCGAGATCCGCCGACTCTGCATCCGATTGCGAGTGAACCGACACATACTCGCCGGACGCCATAGACATGGCCCCGGCAACCAAAGCTGCGACACCAGTCAGCATGATGCTGCTGTGCGTTGCATTCGCTGCCGCCACGCCAACGAGAAGGCTTGCGGTTGAGACGATCCCGTCGTTAGCGCCCAGCACTGCTGCACGCAGCCAGCCCACGCGCTGCGTGCGGTGCCGCTCAAAGTGCCCTCTCAAGTAGCTTGCAACGCCTTCGCGCGCTCCATCACGGCGCTGGCCATTGCCCGCTCTTCGGCACTTCCGTGCACCATGAGAACGTACTTATCAAACTTCAATGCTGACTCGTATTTGATCGCCTGTTCTTTAGGTACGCCTATTTGCGTCAGCGCTGCCCCCAATGCCGATAGGCCTCCGACGACAATCACACCTTCTAGAGCGCCAACTAATGCCGACACCACGGGACCTGCCATCGCCAAGAGACCAAGCCCTGGAACAAAGAACACCGCTGGCGCAAGCATCACACCCCAAATGCCGCCCCAAAAAGCACCGACACCGCCCCACGACTTGATGCGATCACCGGCGGTGTAGAAGCCCACAGGATGCTCTTCGGTGTGATAGCCCTTACCGACGAGCGAAAGTTTTTTTACGTCAAAGCCGGACCGGCTTAACGCATGAATCGCGTCCTCTGCTTCTTCGTGCGTTTGGAAAATGAAGATTGAGGGATGTTTTTGTTCCATAGTTTCTTAAGAATTCTTGCGTGGGAAGTGGAGACGCTAGGCGACACTTAGCGGCGCCGGCTGCGCGGCGAAATCGTGCTGCGACCAGTTTTTTGGCGCGGTTAGCTTGAGGAAGAATCGCGAGATTGCGCGCGAAGCGACTGTTCGTCTGTGCGGCATCGCTCTAACTGCGGAGTAAACGCCGCTCGAGCTATTCGTACGAGCGAAGATAGACGCACTCAGGACGCGCTCATGCGATGTTGCTTGTCTGTTGTCAACGGTCAGGACGAGTCCGCCGCTTTTCATACCCGCTCAAATACCCGCTTTTGTTTGCGCTTTAGTGGCACATTGCGGTACGCCAAGAAACGCAAAAGCCCCGTAGGACGGGGCTTTTGGGTCATTCACATACACGTTACAGGACGCTTGAATCCTTAACGTGGTGCCGAGGGCGGGACTCGAACCCGCACGATGTCACCAACGGCGGATTTTGAATCCGCTGCGTCTACCAATTCCGCCACCCCGGCGTGTGAACTTATGAGGAGCGTTGCTAGCCGGAAATTATAACCAACGCGCGAGTTCCGCCACGTCCTCATCAAGCAACTCACCCGATTCGACTTGCTTTAGCTTGCCGTCGCGGCCGATCACCCAAGTTACCGGCAGCCCTTTTACGTCGCCAAGCGCCTTTTGCCACTCGGGCGTCATCATCGCGGCGTTGAAGGTGTAGCCGTGCTGCTGCATGTACTTCGGCACTTCGGCCACGTTTTTGTCGATGGAGAGCGCGAGCACTTCAAGGCCTTTGCCTTTGTGTGAGCGCAGCAGTTTTTCAAGTTTTGGGTTTTGTACTTTGCAGAACGGGCACCACGTTGCGAAGCGCTCGACGATCAGCACCTTGCCCTTCCAGTGATCGGGCCTCAGCACTGTGCCGTCAATGAGCGTGGTGGCAGGGATCGCAACGGTCTCGCCGACCGCCGCAGCCTGCGCGGCGCGGAGCAACAACGGTCCCGCCGCCAACGCCGTGAGTAGCAGTCTCCGAACAGAACTAGGCTTATCCATACAACCTCCCACGCAGTGATCGCCAGAATCACCGCGCATTGTTACGCAAGGCCCTTATTTCCGGTGGCATTCAACACGCGCGGCACGTTAAGCGTTCTCGGCGTGACGCGCTTTTTCGATTTGAGCCATGTCTCGACGACATCCCAAATCGGCTCCGTTTTCGCGTCACGCGCCGCCTCGCCAACGGGAGCCCAACCGGCGACTTTGTAGGTCTTGCCAGCGTCAATCGGCTTGTCGCCAAGGCGCATCTCGGTGATGCGTTTGCCTTGTGCCGCAAGCGGATCGATCGTGTACTGCAGACCACCGACGCGCACCATGTCACCGCCTTGCTGATAATACGGATCGGGATTGAACAGGTTGTCCGCGACGTCTTCGAGAATCGTTTTGATCGTCTCGCCGGTCATGTCGGTGACAGTGGTGTACGGGTACGTAATCGCGGTTTGATCCATTACATGTTCGCGTGTGATCGCCTGCCCCGCGAGAAGCGACGTGCCCCAACGGAAGCCCGGCGAAAACGCAATCGGCGCGCCTTTACTTTCCATCAGTGCGTCGAGAATCAGTTGATCAAAACTGCCATTGAAATTGCCGCGGCGGTACAGCAAACCATCGGTCGTCGCGAGCGGTTCGGCGAGCTTCGCCTCGTACGGTGCGCGGATCTTGGTGACGAGCGCCTCCATCGTCGGATCGGCCTTGAGCAGGTTCGAAAACACCGGCAACAGCTTGTAGCGGAAGTCGGAAATTTTGCCGTCCTTCACGTCGAAATCGAGCACACCGAGGAACTTGCCGTTGCTACCTGCGTTGGTGACCAGCGTAACGCCGCCAGCGTTCTTTACGGGGATCGCATGCGGCACGCCGTCATGCGTGTGACCGCCCAAAATCGCGTCGATGCCTCGCACGCGCGAAGCCATCTTGAGGTCCACATCCATGCCGTTGTGCGAGAGCACGACCACGACTTTTGCGCCCTTTGCGCGCGCGTCGTCAACCGCCTTCTGCATGTCGTCATCGCGAATACCAAACGTCCAATCGGGCGTCATGTAGCGCGGGTTCGCAATCGGTGTGTACGGAAACGCTTGGCCCACAATCGCCACGGGCACGCCGTTCATCGTTTTCATCGTGTAGGGCTTGAAGACCAGATCTTCGAAGTCCGCCGTCTTGATGTTCTGCGCGACGAAATCGAGTTTGCCTTTGAAATCTTTGTCGACGATTTCCTGCACGCGTTTTGCACCCAGCGTAAATTCAAAATGCCCCGTCATGACGTCGACGCCAAGCGCGAGGCAAGCATCCACCATGTCTTGGCCATTCGTCCACAGCGCAGTCGCAGAGCCCTGCCACGTATCACCACCGTCGAGCAACAACGCGCCGGGACGCGACGACTTGAGTTGCTTCACGAGCGTGGCGAGATGCGAGAAGCCGCCGACCTTGCCGTAAGTCTTCGCCGCCTGTTCGAAGTTTAAGTACGTGAACGCATGCGACTCCTGCGAACCCGCCTTGATGTTGAAAGCGTTCAGTAAGTGCTCGCCCACCAAGTGCGGCGCTTGATTAAGCGCGCCGTTGAACCCTAAGTTCACGCTAGGTTCGCGGAAGTAAATGGGCTTCAACTGCGCATGGCAGTCGGTCATGTGCAGCAGATGCACATTGCCGAATCGCGGCAAGTCGTAGAACGACGCCGGGTTGGTGGCGGCGAGTAAAGCCTTGGAGTCCAGCGCGGCGCCAGAGGCGGCCGCGATGGCTAGGATGTTTAGAAATTCTCTACGTTGCATATTCATTCCTTGTCGTTCCCGCGAAGGCGGGAATCCAGACCGTAAGCTCCGTTCGTGGTGAGCTTGTCGAACCATGAACACGGTTCGGTACTGCAACCTTGTTCAAAAAACTGACGCGTTTGCGAGCGCCATTGCTTCGTTTCGCCTTTCGGCGAGTTACTTTTGGCATTGCCCAAAAGTAACCAAAAGGCTAGCCCCGAACCCCGCTTCTCCCTCCGGTGCTCGCAACGGACGGGACCCGCACAAATCGCCCGAAAGTTGCGCTAACGCGCAACCAGTGGGCTCATGGTGCGGGTCTACGACCGCCCGTTGCTCCGCTCCTCGGCGCGGGGTGACGGGGCGGTCATTCGTCATGGAGGCGCACTTGCTTAGACCTATCGCCGCGGAATAATTAGGGGCGGTTGCGCAGGCGTGAGTGTTGTTGTTCGTACGCGCGGAAGCATGAATTCGCGTACCAAAATCTCGGGTTCTCTCGTTTCATCCATCAAACGGTAGGCGATCCCCTGGTCGGTCTTTTTGCCGCGAATGCGATAATTGCGACCTGCCGACAACACAATCTCCATCGCTCCTTCTTCTTGATACAGACTGATCGTCCCCTGCAGCCCCACCACATGCGCACCTGGACGCACACACCAAGTTTTTTTCCAGCCATTCGACCACCCGATTCCACTGACGTTTGTCAATGTGACATGCGTCGCACCTTCAGTCCAAAGCGTCATTCCATCCGGCATACCGCCGCGGATACATGTCTTGTCGCTGCCGACATAATCCGATGCGCCACCGGTCGTCGCACAGGCCGACAAAAACACGAGGCAGACCACCAAAAAAATGCGTTCAATCATTTCTGCAATACCTTCCGAATCGCTCGACTGTGGCACGACAAGTCGGTGGTGAAGTACCCGGGACGGCACGCATTCGGGATCGTCATAGCTTTTTGCGTTGAACGACCGCCAAATGGACGTTTCACGCTCCAAATAGACAAAGTCAACAAACGCGAAAAACAAGCCGAAATGACCGCCAGGCTGTCGCTAAGAGCAAAAAGCTGTTGCGTAACAAAACGCCCCATGAGCCCGCGCCGAGGAGCGGAGCAACGGGCGGTCCAAGCGTCGCACCATGAGCCCACCGCGCGCATACCTGCGCGCCCTCGGGCGATTTGTGCGGCGCCCGCCCGTTGCGAGCACCGGAGGGAGAAGCGGGATTCGGGGCTAGCCTTTTTGGTTACTTTTTGGGCAATGCCAAAAAGTAACTCGGCCGCCGGGCCGAGACCCGGCTTGCTGAACAAGCACGCAGGGTTGACGTGGTGAATCGTGTTCATGGTTCGACAAGCTCACCACGAACGGTCGTGAGCGCAGCGTTTACTCCTGAGTGTGGCGAAGGCTCACTACGAGCGGCGCTCACGGTCTGGATTCCCGCCTTCGCGGGAATGACAGTCGCAATGGACACGGCGCGCGCCACGATCAACTCAACCCATCACCGGTTATTGATTCACCGGCGAAGCAGGATCAAGCAGTAGCGCCATTACATCTTTGATCTGCGCTTCGGTCAGGATGCCTGCATCACCAAAACGCGGCATGTTCACACAGGCGTTGAACGCGTGTGTGTTCCAAATGCGAGTCCAAGTGTATTTGGTGATTTCGGGCGTTGGGCCGCCGCGCAGCTTGCCGTAGTTCCACAACGTTGGGCCAATGTTGCCGTGCGCGATTTCCTTTTTGTCGATCTGGTGGCAGGCGTAACAGTTGCCACCCGAGGCAGCGCCGACGGCGTCGGTGTATTGCAGGCCGCGCCCGTTTTGGGCGATCGCTTCGCCTTTTTTCCAATCGCCGAGGTACTTGCCGTCGGCAGGATATTTCACGCTGGCCATCGCCGCTTCTTGCAGCGAGATACGCACTTTGTCATCAACCGGCTTGCCGGTGCGGGAGGCCTCGGTACATGCCTTTTGCAACGGACTTTGATCGAGGCGATTGTGACCCGCAGATGGGGTGTTTTTGAACGATGCTTTGAGCAACGCGACGATCTCGGCGTCGGTTGGCGCTTTAGCGACAGGCGCGGCCTTATTGCCGGCATCCATCGCCACACAGCCTGCGAGCACAGCCGTCGCCGTGAGAATCAGAGAGGTTCCGATCACAGATTTCTTGTTCATGATGAGCTTCCTTTTCTGATCCATTAACGCTTAATCGCTGGCGCGTCCATCACGCCGTTTTTGCCCTTGACACCCATGTAGGTGATCAGATCAATCGACGCGGGTGACAGAAATTCCAACTCGGGCAAGCGCTGCTGGCGGAAGCAGTCGAGCAAGCGCCACTGCATCGTGCGCATCGCGCCTTGGCTTACGCGATACGCTGGCCACGTGGTGAAGGCGCGCTGTGCGTTGTCGGCCTTTTGAAAATTGGGCAGGTCTTGCAAGCGAATGCGCTGGCCGTCCACGCCGTGACAGGTCGCGCAAGCGAAGTCGTACGGGCCGCCTTTGAAGAAGAACATTTTTTCGCCGCGCAGGAACGACTCCTGCTCTTTGACGTGCGTTTGCGGTACGTTCACTTTCGCACCGCGCGATTGACCCACCACGTACGCTGTCAGCGCTTCGTGATCGGTTTGACGTTCGCTTTGCGCGAGCGAATGCGGACGCTTGGTTAGCTCCGCCATCGTAAAGCCTTGCAGCGTGATTTCGCAATGCACGATGCGCGATTCGAGGTCCATCACGCGATCAACGTCGGCGAAGTAGCGCGGCAGCACGGCATTCACGCCCGCAACCTTGCCCGCGCCCAAGCCCAAATCACAGGCTTCCATCGTGGCGTTTTTCGGTCCGCGCTTCTGCTTCCACAGAGCTTCGCCACGCATCTCCAAAAGCTCGGCAGGATTACCGTCGGCTAGAAGCTGGCGATAGCGTTCAATTTCTTTTTGCGCGTCTTGCGCGGTCAGCGGTAACGACGACACGGCGAACACCGCCGCCAGTGCTGTGACGATTAACTTTTTCATGCCCCATCCTCCTTGATTGCGTTCCCTCGATCCCCACCGAAACGCGCGTTGCATATTGAGGGCGAGCACCGCCCGCCCACGCTAAGCGTAACGCTTACGAAATCGTTGCTTCGTCGCTGCGTTTGTCGCCAGCGGTGTCCGTCCAGCTCACGACCACTTTGTCGCCTTTAGCGCCGCCCTTGAAGCTGAAGTTCATCACAGGGTTTTGCGACACTGCGGGGCCAAACTGTGCGGAGAGCACAGTTTTTCCGTTCCATGTTGCGGTCACGTTTTGGATGTGCAACGCCGGGATTACTTTGCCAGCGCTGTCTTTGCGCTGACCAGTTTCCATCACGTGCGCCATCAGGACGCGAACTTCGGTAATGCCACCGTCTTTGAGTTGTGCGCGAATGCGCATCGGATCTGCCATGTCTCTCTCCTATTTCGACGAATGTCGCCGAGCAAAAAAATATTGTGAATCTATCGAAGCGCGCGAAAGGCCGGCAGGCTAGAAAGCGATTCGCGCCGTGTGCTCGTGCACACAAGCGGATCGCTGACGAAGCATCCCGGTCTTGCAGCCGCTTCGAGTTAGCCGCCGCAGCCGCCGAGGGTGACCTTGACTTCTTTCGTGGCGACGTAGAACTTACCGCCCGCCTTGACCACGGCGTGTACGTTTGAGCTTTGGCCCATTTTTACGCGCGTACCCACGTTGGCTTCAGTGCCTGGCAGGATGTCGAACTGCGCGGTCAGCGCCGATGGATTTTTCTCGACGAGAATCGCGATCGATTGGGTGTTGGCAATTTTGCTCGCCACGGCAATTGGAACGAC
>Ga0209097_10000452_pt1 | contig 41854 bp, 35 predicted proteins | sample AD_UKC052_MetaG_FD_184419 | JGI IMG/M metagenome (GOLD analysis project Ga0209097, IMG submission 184419) | Active sludge microbial communities of municipal wastewater-treating anaerobic digesters from USA - AD_UKC052_MetaG (SPAdes) (version 2) | ecosystem: Engineered > Bioreactor > Anaerobic >... | reverse complement strand
GTGGTGCAGGTGCGTCTGCTCGAATCTTCTGAAGATTACACCCGGATTGTCCTTAAAAACAAAACCATCAATGCAAAGATCGACGATTCTGTGTTTAACCACTAGCCTGTTTTTTCTGGCGTTGGTTTCGTGCGGATCGAGTAAAGTTACCGCCGGTTATGTAGAAAAACCTTTAACGACAACGGTTTACGACGTGCGGTATTTCTCGGATCCGCAAACTGATTATGTCTATAAGGCCAATATCGCCATCTACGGCAACGCGCTTACCGGAATTTTCATCGCCAAGAAAATCAATGACAAAACCCATCGCGTGGTTTTTACCACCGAATTTGGCAACAAGCTCATTGATTGCGAGATTTCACCCACCGATTTCAAGGTCAATGCGATCGTTCCCGAACTGGATCGTAAGATTATTGTAAACACTTTGCGCGAGGATTTCAGGTTGTTGTTGCGCGAGCAATTTGTAGTGCAGAAACAGTTTGAAGATACAGAAAACACCATCTATCAATCGGCCGACGGTAAAAACAGCAACTACCTTTTTTTCTCCAAAAAAGCCAAAAAATTAGTTAAGATTGTGAATGCCTCGCCGCGAAAAGAAAAAATAAACCTTAGTTTTACTTCAGAAAAGGATATTTTTGCCGAGGATATTACAATTAACATTACAACATCAAGCTTACAATAGTATTGCATTATTTCAAACCATAAAACCATTTTATTACCATGAAACAGTCCATCAAAGGAATTTTATGTATTGCGATTGCTTTATTCGCGTTTTCAAAAAATTGAAGCACAGGTGACTTTTAAGCCAGGAATCAGGGCGGGTGTGAACCTTTCGCATTTTAGCAAAGGCGACGGCTATACTTATTATTACGACGCTTACAATCCGTACCAGGTCAATAACAATGACGGTGATTTTAGCTCAAAGACTGGTTTTTATGTTGGTTTCATAGGAGAATTGCACCTGACCAAATATTACACCTTGCAACCCGAGGTTTTGTATACCAACCAAGGTTCTAAAGTGAGGACACCGTCTGGGAATGAATTTAATCTCGATGTTTCTTATTTGTCTGTGGGTGTAGTGAACAAATTTACGTTCAACAGTTTCAATATTCACCTGGGGCCAACCGTAGATGTAGAAGTAGATAGTAATTTTGATACCGACAATGATCTTGATTTGGGTTTCCAGTTGGGCGCCGGATACAACTTCACGAAAAACCTTGGGCTTGAGGCGCGAATCAAACGAGGCGTAATTCCAATTGTGGATACTTCTTCAAACCATGACAACGTGGTTTATTCATTAGGATTGTCTTACACCTTCGATTTAAAATAAAATGAAAAAAACACTATTCCTTTGCTGTCTTGCCTTTGTTGCCCTTGCCGCAAACGCACAAGTTTCTATCCAGCCCGGAGTTCGTGGCGGGATTAACTTCTCAAAACTGACCAACTCTGATGCCGATATGAAAACCGACTTTTTTGTTGGAGGTTCAATCGCCATCAAATTCACGAAATTCTACGCATTGCAACCCGAATTGACCTACTCCAGGCAAGGGGCAAAAGCAACGGATTATTATAATGCTCTGGTTCCCGAGTTTGATCCGATGTTTTATCCCGAGCGCAAAGTAGAGCGCAAATATTCACTCGATTACCTGTCATTGGGGATTATCAATAAATTCACTTTCGGCCCCGGATTCCAGGTTATGGTAGGCCCGTCATTTGATTTTAAGGTAGCCGATAATTTTGATTCGTATGGCTATGGAAGCCCACAGGATTTTGATTTGTCTTTGGTAGCCGGAGTTGGTTTTGTGCTCAAGAACGGCTTGGGGTTTGACCTTAGATTCAAACAAGGTCTGGTGGATGTATACGGATACGACCGATTCAATACCTACTACGATCAATACGGCAATTACTACAACAACTATAACGTAGATGATATCGTGCTCAACCAGGTCATTCAGGTGGGCGTATCGTATTCGTTTAAGATGAAATAACAAAAACATGCTGCTCAAAGACTTTTACAAAATTATGTCACTCGACAAAAATGAAAACCAACACCAGGCCATCATTGTGGTCAATGAAAAGCATGAGGTGTTTAAGGGTCATTTTCCCGGGAATCCCATCATGCCAGGCGTTTGTATGATGCAAATCATCAAAGAGCTCACCGAGCAAATTACCGGTTGCCAGCTTGTTTTGCAAACGCTTTCTAACGTAAAGTTCATGGCGCTCATCAATCCAGATGTCACGCCCGAACTGCGACTGGAACTCGATATTATAGAAACCGAAGACGGTTTGGTAAAAGTGAAAAACGCCTCTTATTTTAATGAAACTACGGCGCTCAAACTCAGCAGCGTGTATAAAAAAACGGCCTAATGAAATTATTCCTGCCCATCTTACTTTTTCTCTTTGCCAATCCTGATCTTGCCGAAGTGCGCAAATTGTACACCGACGCAGCCAAGTCAGAAAGCAATACAAAAGCCTTTAACGAGAAGGTGGCCACAATTGCCGACAATGACCCTGATAAAGTCCTTGTCGCTTATAAAGGATGCGGGCTTACCCTAAATTCAAAGTTCTCCAAAGTACTGGTAGACAAAATTAGCTTCATGAAAGCGGGGGCCAAATTAATCGATGCTGCGGTCGCAGCCGATCCTAATAACGTAGAAATCCGCATGATTCGGCTTAGTGTACAGGAAAGTGTGCCCAAGATTGTAGGCTACCGCGCCAATAAGAAAGAAGACAAGGCCATGATTTTAAAAAACTTCAAGGATACCGGTGAACTCAAGGAATACATCCGCAATTTCATCAACCAATCCAAAAGTTTTACGCCTGCCGAAAGGAAATCCCTTAAATAATCCCGTATGGAAAACCGGTGGACGCAAAGCGGCGTACATGCCTGCGTTATTGTTCCTACATACAACAATAGCAAAACGCTGCGTCGCGTGCTCGACTCGGTACAGCAATACACCGCCAACATCATTGTCGTCAACGATGGATCTACCGACCAAACCGCTGAAATACTTGAAGCTTATCCGCAACTGTTTCAAATCCACCACGAAAAGAACTCGGGCAAAGGAACGGCGTTGCGCAACGGTTTTAAAAAGGCCATCTCGCTGGGTTTTGACTACGCCATTACCATTGATTCCGACGGTCAGCATTTTGCCTCAGACTTACCCAAATTCATCCACGCCGTCCAAAATGATGGTTTGGCCTTGCTCATTGGCAGCCGCAACATGACCCAGGACGGTGTCCCAAAGAAAAGCAGTTTCGGGAACAACTTCTCTAACTTCTGGTTTTGGTTTGAAACTGGCATACGGCTCGAGGATACGCAGTCAGGTTATCGATTGTATCCGCTCAAGCACATTCCAAAAAAATACGTGACGCGCAAGTTTGAGTTTGAGATTGAAGTCATCGTACGCTCGGCCTGGAAAGGCATTCCGGTCAAAAATATCCCCATAGATATCTTATACGATCCAACAGAAAGGGTTTCGCATTTCAGGCCATTCAAGGATTTTACGCGGATCAGTATCCTCAACACCGTGTTGGTACTGTTTGCGATTCTTTACATCAAACCGCGTGATTTTTTCAGAAGTTTAAAAAAAAAGGGCATCCGCAAATTCCTGAGGGAAAATATCCTGCACAGCGATGACTCGTTCACAAAAAAGTCGCTTTCGATTGCGCTCGGCGTTTTTATCGGGATCGCACCATTCTGGGGATTCCAGACGGTAATCGTACTTTTCTTAGCGGCGCTACTTCGTTTAAACAAAGTGATTGCATTCGCGGGTTCTAACGTGAGCCTTCCGCCGTTCATCCCTTTTATTATTTATGCCTCGCTTAAAATTGGCGAATGGTTTCTCCCGCAAAGTACTTCTTTTGATTTTGACCGCTCGGTCACTTTTGCAGCCGTGCAGGAACACCTTGCACAGTATCTCGCAGGAAGTCTTATTTTAGCAGCGGCAATGTCAATAATTTTTGGACTTGCCAGCTTTTTACTCTTGAGCATTTTTAGTACTTTTAGAAATAAATAATACATGCAGCAGTTTTTCTATGCCGTCCATTCCTTTGTGAATAGAAGGAAATTCCTTTCTGTTGCGTTATTCTCAGTGTTGTTTGTCTTGCTCGGATTTTTCGCTTCGCGCCTGCAATTCAGCGAAGACATCACCAACCTGATTCCTTCAAACGACAAATCGGACGTGGCGGCCAAAGTGCTCAAGCAGATGAATTTTTCAGACAAAATCTCGATTGTAGTTTCTATAGATAAAAACGGAACTACCGATGATTTATCGGCCTACGCCGGAGATCTGCTCGACAGCCTCGAAGGCAATTCTAAACCGTTTATCGCCAAAATCCAAGGGCGCATAGACGAAGAAAATATCCAACAGACATTTGATTTTTTGTACGAACATTTACCGCTTTTCCTCGACCAAAAGGATTACGAGGCGATTGGCAACAAATTATCTAAAGACAGCATTACAGCTATTGTCGAGAAGGATTACAAATCAATCATTTCGCCAGCCGGAATGGTGTCTAAGGATTTTATCCTGCAGGACCCGCTGGGCATTTCATTTCTCGCGCTCAAAAAACTCCAGCAACTCAGCATCGGCGACCAGTTTGAGCTGCAAAACGGCTTTGTCATTACCAAGGATCACAAAAACCTGCTGCTTTTCATCACCCCAAAGTTGCCGGCCAATGAAACCGACCGCAATGCCGTGTTCATCCAACACCTCGAATCGGCCAAAGACCAACTAAACGCCAAATACAAAGGAAAGGCGAGCATGAGCTATTTTGGCGCGACGCCGGTGGCCGTTGCCAACGCCACGCAAATCAAGTCAGACGTTCAGCACACTTCGATTTTTGCCGTTGTCACGCTGATCCTGATCCTGACCTTCTTTTACCGCAACCTCACCACACCGATTATTATTTTTATACCGTCCTTGTTTGGAGCTGCCTTCGCACTGGCGGTGTTGTATTTTACAAAAGGCAGCATTTCGGCCATATCGTTGGGCATCAGTTCAATCCTGCTCGGCGAAACCACCGACTATTCGATTTATGTACTCACGCACCTGCGCAACAACAAAGACCCCAAATTACTGTACAAAGACATCACCAAACCGTTGCTGTTGTGCGGGATGACTACGGGAATCACATTCCTGTGTTTGTATTTCGTAAAGTCCGAGGCTTTGCAGGACCTGGGCGTGTTTGCGGCGCTGAGCGTTACAGCGACGGCTGTATTCTCGTTGCTGCTCATGCCATTGCTGTATCGCGCCAAGGAAAAGCAACTCATTGAAAAGAAAAACCTGCTCGATAAGGTTGGCGGGTATCCGTATCACAAAAGCAAATTCCTTGTGTTGTCGGTAGTGGCGTTGGCTATTGCTTGTTGTTTTACCTTTTCTAAGGTGACTTTCAACAACGATCTTTCGGCGCTCAACTTTGTACCTCAAGAGCTCAAACAGGCCGAAATCCACTTGGAGAAAATCGCCGATGGCGCCAACAAATCGTTATATCTAGCGGTTTACGGCAACAGCCAGGAAGCGGTACTCGAAGCCAACAACCTTTTGTTCCGGGTGCTTGACCAGAGAATGCAATCGGGGCAGATCGCCAATTTCAGCTCCATCGGCGGCATGGTGTTGTCGGCACGGGCGCAACAGGAGAAAATTGGGCAATGGCAACAGTTTTGGGACGATGCAAAAAAAGCCCGACTCCAAACAAGCCTGATCACCAGCGGCCAAACCTTTGGATTTAAGGACACCTCATTCGATAGTTTTTACCAGACGCTTGCCAAGGATTTCCAACCGGTGTCAATAGCCGAGTACGCCAAAGTAAGCGCCTTTTTCATCGATGAATTCGCCGCCGATCGCAAAGGTTTCTATACGATTTCAAGCCTCGTAAAAGTCCCGCCCGAAAAGCGAGATGCTTTTGTGGAGGGCATCAGCAAAACGCCAAACCTTTCGATAATCGACCGCCAGCAAACCAATGAGACGTTTCTGGGTTCGCTCAAGGAAAATTTCGAGAAACTCGTTGATTATTCGTTCATCGCAGTGTTTTTTATTTTACTGTTTGCGTTCAGGCGCATTGAAATGGTGATGGTGACAATCATCCCAATCCTGGTGAGTTGGGTGCTTACCGCAGGACTCATGGGCATGTTCGGGTTGCAGTTCAACATCATCAACATCATTGTGTGCACTTTGATTTTTGGGATTGGCGTGGATTACAGCATCTTTATGACCGCCGGAATGCAAAAAGACCACACCTTTGGCACCAAGGAATTGTCTACCTACAAAGTCTCGATTTTACTGTCGGTTGCGACGACGATTTTGGGAATTGGAGTACTAATAATTGCCAAACATCCGGCATTGCACTCGATTGCGCTGATTGCCATAATTGGGATTTTCTCGGCGCTCGTCAATACGTTTGTGTTGCAGCCGCTCGCCTTTAGGTTTTTTGTGACCGGGCGCACCGAGAACGGAAAGCCGCCCTTTCAGATTTTAACGTTGTTGCACAGCATCGCCTCTTTTATGTATTTTGGATTTGGCGGGCTTTTCTTTTCGCTGATGAGCCTTACTTTCCTGAAAATATTGCCGTTCCCGCACAAGACCAAGCTCAGGTGGTTCAGGTACCATATGTCGAAGCTCATGAAATCGGTGTTGTACACGAATTATTTTGTCAGAAAAAAAGTAGTCAACAAACCGGGCGAGAAATTTGACAAACCGGCGGTAATCATCGCCAACCACACTTCATTCCTCGATATTCTCGCCGTTGGGATGCTGAGCCCCAAAACCATTTACCTGGTCAGCGATTGGGTTTACAATTCGCCTGTTTTTGGCAAAGCGGTCAGGGCGGCGGGTTTTTATCCGGTATCCGAAGGTATAGAAGGCGGTGTTGAGCATTTGCGTGCCAAAGTAGAGGAGGGCTATTCATTGATAGTATTCCCAGAAGGGACGCGCTCTAAAAGCAACCACATCCAACGGTTCCATAAAGGCGCTTTTTATTTGGCCGAATATTTTAACCTCGACATTATTCCGGTGGTCATCCACGGCAATTCCGAAGCGCTTCCAAAAGGTGATTTCATCATTTACGACGGCTCGATTACCGTGAATATCCTGGAAAGGATCACGCCAGACAACAAGGCTTTTGGTGAGAATTACACCGAGCGCACCAAGAAAGTGAGCGCTTATTTTAAAAACCAATTCAACCAAATGCGCGAGGCACTCGAAGATGTCGATTACTTCCGCAAGACGCTCGTCAACAGTTTTGATTACAAAGAACCCGAAGTGGTTGCAGCGGTCAAAAAAGACATCGCCGAGAAAATGTCATGCTATTATGAACTCAACAAGCACATCCCAGGAAAGGCAAGTATACTGCGCCTTGCCGACGACTACGGACAATGGGATGCTTTGCTCGCCTTACAGCAACCACAGCGCAAAATATCGGGCTTTATCGCCGACGGGAAAAAGCGTGCGGTGGCCAAAATGAACTATATAGCACGCAAACGCCACATCGAATACCTCGACGAAATCAGCTCGGGTGCGAAATACGACATCTTACTGATAACAGGTGCCGATAATATTCCCGATATTGCCGACGTTTCTGAATGCATCATCCTTTTGGATGTGCCGCAGCACGAGAAAGGGCTATTGGCATCGGGTTTTGAAATTGAACACCAGGCCGAGAAGTTTGTTGTCTTGAAAAGAAAATGAAAATGAAAACACACTATGATGTTGTCATAACCGGAAGCGGTTTGGGCGGGCTCGTCGCCTCGATCATCCTTGCCCGCGAAGGGTACAGCGTCTGTGTGCTCGAAAAAAACAACCAATACGGAGGAAACCTGCAGACTTTCGTACGGGACAAAACCATCTTTGACACCGGAATCCATTACATTGGCGGGCTAGACAAAGGTCAGAACCTCTATAAATATTTCCAGTACATCGGTATCATGGATGCGCTCAAGCTCCACAAAATGGACGAGGACGGTTTTGACATCATTTCGTTCGAAGACACCCAGGAAGAGTTTCCGCATGCCCAGGGTTACCAGAATTTTGTAGACCAACTGGCCGGTTATTTCCCTGAAGAGCGCAAATCGATTGAGCAATATTGCACCGCAATCAATGCCATCTGCGATACGTTCCCGTTGTACAACCTCAAAGCCGAAGGCAAGTATGACAGCGACATCCTGCAACTCAATGCCAAGGCGTTCATAGACGAGTCTACACCCAATGAGAAATTGCGGGCGGTATTGGCCGGCTCAAACTTTCTGTACGCAGGTATCGCCGACAAATCACCTTTGTACGTACACGCGCTTTCGGTGAACTCGTACATGCAAAGTTCATGGCGCTGTGTCAATGGTGGTAGCCAGATTACCAAGCAACTCATCAAGCAACTGCGCAGGTATGGCGGCGACATCTTCAAATATAAAGAAGTCGTGCATTTTGAATCAGAGGACAACAAAGTCACTTCGGTGGTGATGAAAGACGGTTCTAAAGTGTCGGGCAATCTGTTCATTTCTAACATCGACCCCAAAGCCACGCTGCGGATGGTGGGCGAAGACAAATTCCGCAAGTCGTTCTTCAATAGAATCGACAGCCTTGAAGGCGGCATTTCTGCTTTTAGCCTCTACATCGTTTTCAAGCCGCAGACCTTTAAGTATCTCAATCACAATTACTATCATTTCAAAGACAGCAAGGCCGTTTGGGAGGCACATGATTATGACGAGCAAAGCTGGCCGAAAGCCTATATGGCCTCGATGAATACGTCTGGGAAATCGACGGTCTGGGCCGATGGCATGACGTTTATCACCTACATGAAATACGAGGATACCAAGCCTTGGGAGAACACTTTCAATACCACCGCCGAGCAATCCGACCGCGGCGAATCGTATGAGGAATTTAAGGCGCGCAAGCAAGAGCGGTTCTTGCAGGAGATTGAGATTAAATTTCCCGGAATCCGCGACTGCATCCAGTCTGTTTATACTTCAACGCCGTTGTCATACCGTGATTATATTGGCGGACACAACGGCAATATGTACGGTTATGTCAAAGATTCCGACAACCCGATGAAAACCTTTATCGCCACCAAAACCAAGCTCGACAACTTTTACCTGACCGGCCAATGCATCAACATGCACGGGGTTTTGGGCGTCACCATTGGCGCGGTACTTACCTGTACCGAGATTTTGGGCAAAGAATACCTGATTGATAAAATCAACCATTTTGTAGACCATGAGCTGGGCCATTAAATGCTTGGTGCTGTCGTTGGGTTGGCTGCTTTTTTCATGCGGCGTCTCCAAGTCATTGCACCACACGCCACAATTGGACGGTTATGACGCGACCGCGCCAATGGTTACAAAAGTTTCGGGCAAGCTATTTTCTTCTCGGGAAAACTTCCTGCTGAAAAATAAACAAGGGCTTTGGGAACTTTATGTTTCGGGCGATCCGCTGCAGGTTGGGTTGCAAACCGGCAGCCTGACCGATTCGCTGCTCAAAAAGCAAGAGCGTGTTTTTTTTTCAAAGATCGAGGAAATCGTCCCGTCTAAAAGCAAGCAAAAATTATTGCGCAACATCCTTAAATTCTACAACCGCAAGCTGTATCTCAATGTTCCTGAGGAATACCAGACTGAGATTTACGGGCTTTCGCAGTACACTTCGCACGAGTTCGACAACATTGCGCCGCGGTATTTGCGATCGTTGTATTTGCATGGCGCTCACGACATCGGGCATGCATTGCAGGATTTGGCGCTCGTGGGCTGTTCATCTTTCGCAGCTTGGGGATCAAAGTCGGATGATGGCAAATTGATCCTTGGTCGCAACTTTGATTTTTACGCCGGTGACGATTTTGCCAAGGACAAAATGGTGGCGTTTATCAGGCCCAACAAAGGCATCCCGTTTATGATGGTGACCTGGCCGGGCATGATTGGTGCGGTTTCTGGCATGAACAACGAGGGTTTGACCGTGACCATTAACGCAGCCAAATCTAAAATTCCGCTGGTCGCTAAAACACCCATTTCTATCCTGACACGCGAGATTCTGCAGTACGCATCGACCACCGATGAGGCGATTGCGATTGCCAGAAAAAGAAAGGTGTTTGTTTCCGAATCGATTATGGTGGGTAGTGCCAAGGACAAGAAGGCCATTCTGATCGAAGTGTCGCCAAACAGTTTTGGTGTATTCGAAGTGCCAAACAGCAACAACCAATTGTTGTGCACCAACCATTACCAAAGCGACGTGCTCAAAGACAACAAGCGCAATGTTTACCAAATAGAAAACAGCCATTCCCAATACCGTTATGAGAAATTGCAGGAAGATTTCAATGAAAGCCCTAAAATCAGCCCACAGATTGCAGCTGGGATTTTACGCGACCGAGAAGGCTTGAATGGCAAAGCAATTGGTTATGGCAACGAGCGCGCGCTCAACCAACTCCTGGCGCACCACGGCGTAGTTTTCAAACCAGAGCAGAAACTGGTTTGGGTTTCGGCCAATCCGTATCAGCTCGGCGAGTTTGTTTGCTATGATTTGAATGAAGTCTTTGACAAGCGTCGTGAAAATGGTCCGATTGTGTCCTTGCAAAGTGAAAATCTGAACATCGCCAAAGATCCTTTTTTGGATTCGGAAAGCTATAAGAACTATGAGCTATTCCGTATCGAAGACCGGAAAATGGATGTATTCCTTGAAAATAAAAAGGGGATGAGCGCCGAATTTCTGCAGAATTACCAACATTTGAATCCGAATTATTATAAGGTTTACTACAAACCAGCCCTGTATTTTTACAAAAGAAAAGAGTATGCGTTGGCAAGACCTGAATTCGAAGATGCACTTTCCAAGGAAATCACCACCTTGCCAGAACGGCGGGCGATTGAAAAATACCTCAAAAAAATCAAAAGAAAATTACAATGATCCCAAAAATTGAGCTCGCAACCATTGCCGAAATCAAAGCTTTACAGGAGCAAAAACTCCAAGAGGCTTTGGCTTATGTAAATGCGCATTCGCCCTATTATCAAAGACTTTTTGCAGAAAGGGACATTGACATTTCACAAATTAGAACCCTCGAGGATTTGGTGCTGTTGCCGGTGACCACCAAGGAAGATTTGCAAAAAAGCAACGATGATTTCATGTGCGTTCCGATGCAAAAAATTGTCGATTTTGCCACGACTTCGGGAACTTTAGGCGAACCCGTAACTTTTGGCATGACCGATGCCGACCTGGAGAGACTCGCGTACAATGAAGCTATTTCGTTCGATTGCGCCGGAATCCGAGAAGGCGATATCGTACAACTCATGACCACCATTGACCGCCGGTTCATGGCCGGACTCGCCTATTTTCTCGGACTCAGGAAGATGAAAGTAGGCGTAATCCGTGTAGGCGCAGGGATTCCCGAACTGCAATGGGATTCGATTAAAAAGTACAAGCCCACTTATTTGATTACGGTGCCGTCGTTTTTATTGAAACTGATGGAGTATGCCGAAACGCATAATATCGACTACAACAATTCGGGGATCAAAGGCGCCATTTGCATTGGCGAGCCGTTGCGCAATCCCGACTTTACACCCAATGTGCTCGCCAAAAAAATTACAGAAAAATGGAGCATCCAATTGTATTCTACTTACGCCTCCACCGAAATGAGTACTGCCTTTACCGAATGTGAACATTTCAACGGCGGACACCACCATCCCGAACTCATCATCGTTGAAGTGTTGGATGACAACAACCAGCCGGTCAAAAATGGCGAATCGGGCGAACTTACTTTCACGACTTTGGGTATCGAAGCCATGCCGCTCGTGCGATTTAAAACCGGAGACATTGTACAATTGCATGATTCGCCTTGTGCTTGTGGTAGGAATACTTTGCGCGTTGGCCCTGTAATTGGCAGGAAACAACAGATGATCAAATACAAAGGTACGACCTTGTATCCGCCGGCGATGAACGATGTGCTTAACGATTTTGACAATATCGAGAACCACATCATCGAGATATACACCAATGATCTGGGAACCGATGAAATTGTGATCAAGCTCGCCGTAAAAAAAGAGTCAGAAACATTCCTCAACGAAATCAAGGACCACTTTCGTGCAAAATTGCGCGTCACACCCAAGATTATTTTTACCACAACGGCGATTTTGAACCAGCTCATTTTTAACCCGATGAGCCGCAAGCCGATACATTTCTTTGATCATAGGAAAAGCAATTAGTGGAAAGAGGAAAGAGGAAAGAGGAAAGATGAAAGAAGAAAGAAGAAAGAAGAAAGAGGAAAGATAGAAGAATTTGGCGATTAACTTTCGGCCTGCCTCGCAAGTTTTCTGCTTTTGACTTTCGACTTTCGATTTCAGGCTTTCCACTTTCGACTTCAAACTTTTGACTTTCCACTTTCGACTTAATTTATGTAATTTTGCCCCATGATTAAAATCGGCAACATAGAACTCCCGGACTTCCCTTTATTGCTTGCGCCCATGGAGGATGTAAGCGACCCGCCATTCCGCAGGTTGTGCAAAACGCATGGTGCCGATTTGATGTTCTCTGAATTCATTTCCTCAGAAGGGCTTATCCGCGATGCAATCAAAAGCCGCATGAAACTCGATATTTTCGACTACGAACGCCCTGTGGGCATCCAGATTTTTGGTGGAGATGAGGAAGCGATGGCAATGTCATCGAAGATCGTTTCTGCGGTAAATCCTGATTTGATTGATATCAATTTTGGCTGTCCGGTCAAGAAAGTGGTGTGCAAAGGCGCCGGAGCGGCAGTTTTGAAAGATGTCGATTTGATGGTGCGTTTGACCAAAGCCGTAATCAAAGGGACCGATTTGCCCGTTACGGTAAAGACGCGTTTGGGTTGGGATGACAACTCGATTAATATTGATGAGGTCGCTGAAAGATTACAAGACATTGGCGTACAAGCCTTGTCTATTCACGGACGTACGCGCGCACAACTCTACAAAGGGGAAGCCGATTGGTCGCACATTGCCCGCGTGAAAAATAACCCGCGCATCACCATGCCGATTTTTGGGAATGGTGATATTGATTCGGTGGAAAAGGCGATTGAGTACAAGGAAAGATATGGCGTGGACGGCATTATGATTGGCCGCGCTGCGATCGGGTATCCGTGGATTTTTAACGAGATCAAGCACTACGCAAAAACCGGCGAGAAATTCCCCGTGCCCACGATGCACGACCGTATCGACGCCGCCCGAAACCACTTGACCTGGGCCATGGAATGGAAAGGCGAGTGGACCGGAATTGCCGAAACGCGCCGCCATTACACCAACTACTTCAAAGGGATTTCACACTTTAAGGAATACCGCCAGAAATTGGTCACGCTTGACAATGCGGCAGATTTGATGAAGGCTTTTGATGAGATCAGTACTGCATTTGCAGATTACTCGTTTGTCTGAGTTGAAAGTCGAAAGTTGAAAGTGGAACGGTTGCCTGCGTTAGCGATTGCAGCGGTATCCTTTTGCTGAAGCATGAAGCAAAAGATAGGAGCGGAAAGCGCGGGCCGACGGCAACGCCAAAAAACAAAGAATTATTCCAATAACTTTTTCGTCACGCGACTCGACGCAATCCACGACGCGACAAATCCAAGCAAAGTGATCGTGAAGAAAACAACCACTACATTTTGGATTGAGAAAACGACCGGATAAGGCAGCGTAGGCGTAATCATCACGAGGTTGAATTGTTGCTGCAAAAACACGATGGCCGAACCGATGGCCAAACCAAAAAGCCCACCCAAGACACAAACCAAAGTACCCTGCAAAAGGAAAATGCGGCGCAGGTCTTTGACTTCTGAACCCAGGTTGTACAAGGTTTTGAGATTGGATTGCTTGTCTATAATGACCATAAAGATCGAGCCCGAAAACGCAAATAGAATGAGGATGATGACGAGTGTGAAGATGAGGTAAATCGCGACATTCTCGGTATTGAGCATCTTGTACAGGCTGTCGTTGAGTTGCGCGCGGTTCTTTACAGTGACTTTGTTGTTGAAGATGCTTTGGAGTTGCGAAACCACAGCAGCTTCATCGGCGCCGGGTTTGAGCTTGCATTCAATTCCTGAAATTTGGTTAAGTTTGAATTCGAGCAATGCTTGAGTGAGAACAAGGTCGGCGAAAACGTATTTGGAATCGAGTTCTTCGCTTACCGCGTAAATCCCAACGGGTGCGATCTTGAATTTGTTGAAGGCTTCTTCGGGCGTCTCTATAGTGCCTTTTCCGGGACGCGGCACGAAAACCTCGAACGGATTGTTCATGTCAAACAAGCCTAGTGATAAATGCTGTGCGATGCCGTAACCTACAACCACTTGCGTAGTATGCGGTTCCAGCCATTGGCCGTTGAAAATGATTTTGTTGACATCGTTGACGCGGCCAAAAAGCGAGTCGACACCTTTGAGGTAAGTGACCTCTTCCTTACCGTTGAATAAAAAAAGCACGCGCTCTTCGATGATTTTGCTCGAGGCCGCCAAGCCATCTATTTTTTTGAGTTGTGCATCCTGCTCTGGCGTGACGAAAAATGATTTGCCGAGTGTGGCTGTGATTTTAAGGTCTGGGTCGAAGTTGTTGCTAAACGACAAACTAAACTCGCGTAGACCGCTGAATACCGATAACACCACAAACAAAGCCATCGCGCCCACGGTAATCCCAATCGTAGCGATGCGGTTGATGATGTTGATTGCGCTGTTTTTGCTCGCGCTGCGCAGGTAACGTTTGGCTATGTAAAGCGGGAAATTCACTTACGATTTTCTGCGTTTTTCGAGGAGTTCGCGGTTGACAATAGGGTTTTCCTTTCCGGCAAGTGCCTTGTCTATTTTTTCAATGTAGTCTAGAGAATCGTCGATGAAGAAAACCAAATTGGGCACTTTTCGCAATTGCAGCTTGACGCGTTGCGCGAGATCGTGTTTGATTAAAGGTGTATTGGTTTTAATGGCGGCTAAAGTTTCGGCAGCTTTTTCTTGTGGGAAGATGCTTAAGTGTACGGTAGCGATCGATAAATCGGAGGTTACCACGACTTTCGAAACTGAAATCACGAGGTTTGAAATACCGTTTTTGCGGACTTCGCCTTGCAGGATATCCACAAGATCTTTTTGGATTACACCGCCTATTTTTTTCTGTCTGTTCGTTTCCATGGGGCAAAGATAGGGAAAAAGGTTCAGGGTACAGGCGGCAAGGTTCAGGGTTTTGCGACAGAAATTCAGAATCAATATTGCAAGTTTGGTTTTTCCCCTGTACCTTGTACCCTGAACCCTGCACCCAAAAGCATGAGAAAAATAGAACACATCGGCATTGCCGTAAACAATCTGCAAGAGTCTAACGCGCTCTTTGAAAAACTGTTTGGCGCGCCCGCTTATAAAGAAGAAGAAGTGGCCAGCGAAGGCGTGAAAACGTCGTTTTTTAAGAATGGCCCGAATAAAATCGAGCTGCTCGAAGCGACAAATCCCGATAGTCCGATCGCAAAATTTCTCGAGAAAAAGGGCGAAGGGATACATCACATTGCTTTTGATGTGGAAGATATCGTAGCCGAGATCGCCCGATTGAAAGCAGAAGGGTTTATTGTGCTCAACGAGACTCCTAAAAAAGGCGCCGATAATAAACTCGTGGCTTTTTTACATCCCAAAACTACAAATGGCGTTTTGATTGAACTTTGCCAGGAGATTTCGTAAGTGTCTAAACCGTACTGTTTTTGGAATTTGGCAATCGACAATCAAAAGTATTTCATGGGCTAAAAATCCCATAAACATTTGGAACCAAGCAAAAATAGTAGTAATATTGCAGGCTTGTAAAAGGTCCTATAGCTCATTCGGTTAGAGCAACTGACTCATAATCAGTAGGTGCTTGGTTCGATTCCAAGTGGGACCACGAGGAAGACTTTCTTGTCCCAATGAAAGTCTTTTTTTAAAGGGAAATCAGCAAACGTCGCCTTGTTGTTTCTTTGGAATAAAACTAAAGTGCTATATTTTACGTTAATATAATGCACGACCGTTTTTTTTTTGAATACAAATTGTATTTTTGCGTTCGTTTGGAAGAAAAATTATAATTATAAAAACAAAAAAACTTTGCCAAGAAGATTTTTTAATTATTTTTACACCCTATGAAAATTGTCCCGAATAAAATTTTAATCCTGTTAGCCGTTTTGGGCACTAGCTTTTCGGCTTTTGCGGGACCGGGCAATGGACCGCCACAACCAGGGCTTCCGCCTCCGGGGCTTCCAATAGACAACGGTATTATCGCCTTAATGATGGTCGCTGTGATTTTCGGAATCTACAAGATATACCAATTCAAACTCCATAAAAAAACTCCGGCTTAATACCGGAGTTTTTCTTTTCTGGCCTTTTTCTATTAGCCTTTTAGCGCGTACAATCGGCTCACGTATTTGCCGATGACGTCGAATTCCAGGTTGATTTTGCTGCCCGCTTTAAAGGTGTTGAAGTTGGTATGCTCAAAAGTATAAGGGATAATCGCTACGCTGAATTCGTCTTTTTTTGAGTCGACTACTGTTAAGCTCACTCCATTTACGGTAATAGAGCCTTTCTCTATAGTCATATTGTTTAAGCCAGAATCGTAGCCGAAGGTGAAATACCAACTGCCGTTGGCTTCTGAAACAGCTTTGCAAATCCCCGTTTGGTCTACATGGCCTTGTACAATATGGCCGTCCAATCGGTCGCCGAGCTTCATGGCGCGTTCCAGGTTCACAATGTCGCCGGTTTCCCAATCACCAATGTTTGTTTTTGCTACGGTTTCACCGATGGCGGTGACGGTGTATGTGTCGCCATCGATGGCAACAACAGTGAGGCAAATGCCATTGTGCGAAACGCTTTGGTCAATTTTGAGTTCATCGGTGAGCGATGACGCAACCGTAACCTGTAGATTGCCGGCCTCTTTTTTTATTTGGATGATCGTGCCAAGTGTTTCTATAATTCCTGTAAACATTGTGTTTATTTTACTAAATTTGCCCGTCAAAATTAGCAATAAATAACCAGTAGTCAGGATGAAAAGAGCAGAAAATATTATCGTTGGGATATCTATCGGAGATTTGAACGGTATTGGAAGCGAAGTGGTACTCAAGACCTTTGAGGACTCGCGAATGCTTGAATTGTGTACGCCGGTTATTTTTGCCAATGTGAAGATTTTGTCTTTTGTAAAGAAGACTTTTGAATCGACCTCGATGCTGCACGGCATTGATCATCTGGACCAGATTGTGCCGGGAAAATTAAATGTATACAATGTCTGGAAGGACAGCGTCGACATTAATTTTGGTGTCAACGATGATACTGTCGGAGCCTACGCAATTAAATCTTTCGCAGCAGCAACAGCGGCTTTAAAGGACGGGATTGTGGATGTGTTGGTGACGGCGCCTATTAATAAGTACAACATCCAGTCTGACGAGTTTAAATTTCCCGGGCATACCGATTATCTCGACCAGGAACTAGAAGGCGATGCGCTGATGCTTATGGTTCAGGACAATTTGCGTGTGGGATTATTGACAGACCATATTCCCGTGAACGATGTTGCGAAACATTTGACGACTGCCCTTATTAATAAGAAAATCGAAACCATAAGAAAGACTTTGGTGCAGGATTTTGGCATCAACAAACCCAAGATAGCGGTTTTAGGACTTAATCCGCATAGTGGAGACAACGGCGTGATTGGGAAAGAGGAGCAGGAAATTATCAAACCGGCGATCAAAACCCTTTTTGATAAAGGCACTTTGGTTTTTGGGCCGTTCTCTGCCGACGGATTTTTTGGCAGCAACCAGTACGAGAAGTACGATGCCATCGTGGCTACGTATCACGACCAGGGATTGATTCCGTTTAAGACATTGTCTTTTGGAAAGGGGGTAAATTATACGGCCGGACTCAGTAAAATCAGAACGTCTCCAGACCATGGTACCGCTTATGATATTGCTGGAAAAGGTATGGCCGACTATCATTCTTTCAAGGAAGCGGTTTACCTCGCTATTGACATATTCCACTCTCGCCACCAGCATCAGGAAATTAGCAGCAACCCCATGAGAATCAGGGAAAAACAAGAAGAGAAAAAATATTAAATAAAAAATACAACCAAGGCTTTTGATTGTATAATAAATTTATATCTTTGCACGCTCAAATTGTTGTGGCATGAAAGTAACGAATGAGTTTTTAATTCCTTTCATAGGGTTAAAATTGGGGAAGCATCAGTTTGAATACCAAATCAACGAAACGTTCTTTGATGCATTTGATTTTGAGGATTTCGACAAAGCAGACATTAAAGTCAATGTCACTTTAGAGAAGAAAAGCACCATGCTGGAATTGGCTTTCAAACATGCGGGAACCGTAAATGTTCCTTGTGATTTGACCGGTGAAATGTTTGACCTCCCTGTAAAAGGCAAGATTAAACTTGTAGTTCAATTTGGAGAAGCGTTCAACAATGACAACGAAGAATTGCTGATTTTGCAGCATGGCGAACATCAAATCGATATCCAACAGTATGTGTATGAAATGATTGTGCTTTCGGTGCCACTCAAGAAAACACATCCTGGAATCAAAGACGGCACGTTGCAGTCTGCGGCTCTTGAAAAACTCAAGCAACTTGAGGTCAAAGAGCACAAAGAAGTAAAAAAAGAAGAAGATACGGACCCGCGTTGGGACCAATTAAAGAAACTATTAACGGATAAATAATATAGTAAAATGGCACATCCTAAGAGAAAAGTCTCCAAAACGAGAAGAGATAAGAGAAGAACGCACTACAAAGCGACAGTAGCAACTATCGCTACCTGTCCTGTAACTGGAGAAGCGCATTTGTACCACAGGGCTTACTGGCATGAGGGTAAAATGTATTACAGAGGACAAGTGGTTATTGACAAATCACCAGTAGCTCTTGCTTAATACTTTACGATAAACAAAATTGAAACTCTCACCCTAGTGGGAGTTTTTTGTTATTGGTATTTTTTGAGTCAAATAAGGCAATCTAAACAAATTTGGTTTAGAATTTTTTTGTAATTTCCACCTCTTTAATCAAACCTTCGCGGTTGATCTAGAAAAATAGAAACCTATGAACACAATCACGGCCGCAATCACCGCTGTTGGCGCTTATGTACCAGATTTCGTACTCTCCAATAAGATTTTGGAAACGATGGTAGATACCAACGACGAGTGGATCACCTCACGCACCGGAATCAGTGAAAGAAGAATACTCAAAGGCGACAAACTCGGAACTTCGTTTTTAGCCATCAAAGCCGCAGAGAACCTCATTGAAAAAAGCGGCATCAATCCAGCAGATATAGATTTGGTCATTGTGGCCACCACTACTGCAGACATGCCGGTTGCAGCAACGTCGGTTTACGTTGCCACGCAAATTGGGGCGGTGAATGCTTTCGCTTATGACTTACAGGCCGCCTGTTCGGGATTTTTGTACGGTATGTCAACGGCAGCGGCGTACATCCAATCTGGGCGATACAAAAAGGTGTTGCTCATCGGAGCCGATAAAATGTCGTCGATCATCGATTATACAGACCGTGCGACCTGCATTATCTTTGGGGATGGTGCAGGCGCTGTGCTTTTTGAGCCTAACCATGAAGGCCTCGGTTTACAGGATGAGTTCTTGAGAAGCGACGGGATTGGGCGCGAATATCTCAAGATTGACGCGGGCGGATCCATTCTTCCTGCCTCTAGAGAGACCGTCGAAAACCGTCAGCATTATGTATTTCAGGACGGTAAAACCGTTTTCAAATACGCCGTAACCGGAATGGCAGATGTGAGTGAGAAAATCATGGAGCGCAACAACCTCACTAAAGACAGTGTAGATTGGCTGCTTGCACATCAAGCCAATAAAAGGATTATTGATGCTACGGCGCACAGGATGGGTCTTGACGAGGACAAAGTTTTGGTCAACATCCACCGATACGGCAACACTACTTCTGGGACGTTGCCATTGCTGCTTAGCGACTTTGAAGACAAACTCAAAAAAGGTGACAATCTTATATTCGCTGCCTTCGGCGGAGGATTTACCTGGGGAGCCATTTACCTCAAATGGGCCTACGACAAACAATAAACTAAACTAAAAACGATAACTATTATGGATTTAAAAGAAATTCAAAACCTAATCAAGTTTGTAGCCAACTCCGGTGTTGCCGAGGTGAAGCTAGAAACGGGCGATGTGAAAATTACCATCAAAACCACGCTCGAGGGTAGTTCGCCAGAGGTTACTTACGTACAGCAAATGCCTGCTCAAGCGGCGTTGCCACAAGCTGCTGCTCCACAAGTTGCTGCTGCAACTGCTGCAACACCAGCTGCTCCAGTTTCAGACGACAATTCAAAATACATCACTATAAAATCGCCAATTATCGGGACTTTCTACCGCAAACCGGCGCCAGACAAGCCAGTGTTTGTTGAAGTAGGCGGATCGGTTTCAAAAGGCGATGTACTTTGTGTGATCGAAGCGATGAAACTTTTCAACGAAATCGAGTCAGAAGTTTCGGGGAAAATCGTGAAGATTTTGGTAGACGATATGTCTCCGGTTGAATTCGACCAACCCTTATTTTTAGTAGACCCTTCATAAATTTTAAATTATGAATTATAAATTATAAATGACCGATAGGGACGTTTGTAATAATTTAAAATTTAAAATTCAACATTTAAAATTACAAAGGATGTTTAAAAAAATACTGATTGCAAACAGAGGGGAAATTGCACTTCGTGTGATCCGTACCTGTAGGGAAATGGGAATCAAGACCGTGGCGGTTTATTCTACCGCTGATGCAGAAAGCCTCCATGTGAAATTTGCCGATGAAGCGGTTTGTATCGGACCTCCGCCTAGCAACTTGTCGTACCTGAAAATGGCAAACATTATTGCAGCCGCCGAGATCACTAACGCCGATGCCATCCATCCCGGTTACGGTTTCCTCTCAGAGAATGCCAAATTCTCCAAAATCTGCCAGGAGCACGGCATCAAATTTATCGGTGCGGCTCCCGAAATGATAGACAAAATGGGAGACAAAGCCACTGCCAAAGCCACTATGAAAGCAGCAGGCGTCCCTTGTGTTCCGGGTTCAGAGGGTATCCTTGAATCTTTTGACCAGGCCGCCAAAATCGCCAAAGATATGGGCTATCCCGTGATGCTTAAGGCAACAGCCGGCGGTGGAGGAAAAGGGATGCGTGCGGTATGGAAAGCAGAAGACCTGCTCAAAGCCTGGGAAAGCGCCCGTATGGAAGCTGGTGCAGCCTTTGGTAACGACGGCATGTACATGGAAAAACTCATCGAAGAGCCACGTCACATCGAAATTCAGGTGGTTGGAGATTCTTACGGAAAAGCCTGTCACCTTTCAGAAAGGGATTGTTCGGTACAACGCCGCCACCAGAAACTCACCGAAGAAACGCCATCGCCATTCATGACCGACGAATTGCGCAACAATATGGGACTCGCCGCCGTAAAAGCCGCCGAGTATATCAAATACGAAGGCGCCGGAACCGTCGAATTCCTTGTCGACAAACACCGCAACTTCTACTTCATGGAAATGAACACGCGTATCCAGGTAGAACACCCCATTACAGAACAAGTGATTGACTACGATTTGATTCGCGAACAAATATTGGTCGCTGCCGGTGTGCCGATTTCAGGAAAAAACTACTTGCCACAATTGCACGCCATAGAATGTCGTATCAATGCCGAGGATCCGTATAATGATTTCCGCCCGTCACCAGGGAAGATCACCACGCTCCACGCTCCAGGCGGACACGGTGTTCGTCTCGACACCCACGTTTACGCAGGGTACACGATTCCGCCAAATTACGATTCGATGATTGCCAAACTCATTACAACGGCGCAAACCCGCGAGGAAGCCATCAGCAAGATGAAACGTGCGTTGGATGAATTCGTAATCGAAGGGGTCAAAACCACGATCCCATTCCACAGGCAACTCATGGACGATCCGCGCTACGTAGCCGGAGACTACACCACCGCCTTTATGGATACCTTCAAAATGAACGATCCCGAATAAAAAAAGCCTCATGAAAATGAGGCTTTTTTGTTTTATCTAATTGCGTTTTCTGATTTATAAGGTTTCTTTGAGCCATTTGAAGAACTCGCCTTGCCAGATCTGCGCATTTTGCGGTTTGAGTACCCAGTGGTTTTCATCAGGAAAATACACCAAACGGCTTTTGATGCCGCGTAATTGCGCCGCCTGGAAGGCTTCCTGCGCTTGGCCGATGGGTACCCTGAAATCATTGCCGCCCTGGATAATCAAAATGGGTGCATTCCATTTGTCTACATTGTTGATCGGGTTGAATTCATTGTAGGCCTTTTGCGCCGCCACATTGCCTTTATCCCAGTAAGGTCCGCCGTGATCCCAGTTGTTGAAGAATACTTCCTCGGTGGTTCCATACATACTTTGTAGGTTAAATACGCCATCATGCGAGATAAAGGTCTTGAAGCGATTGTTGTGGATGCCGGCGAGGTAATAAACAGAATAGCCGCCAAAACTTGGCCCCACACAACCCAAGCGCGACTTGTCCACATAACTTTCTTTAGATACCTCGTCGATTGCTGAGAGGTAATCGCGCATTACTTGTCCGCCCCAATCTTTGCTGATATCTTCATTCCACTTCACTCCGTGTCCCGCCATTCCGCGTCGGTTGGGCGCTACGACAATGTAGCCTTGAGCAGCCATCAATTGAAAATTCCATCTGAAAGAATACATCTGTGTGAGTGGCGATTGTGGCCCGCCTTGGCAATACAACAGGGTTGGATACTTTTTCGAAGGGTCGAAATTGGGCGGCAAAATCACCCAAACGAGCATTTTCTTACCATCAGTGGTGGTCACGTAACGGCGTTCGGTTTTGCTCAATGCCAGTGAATTATAGGTGTCGCTGTTGATATTGGTGATTTGTTTGAAAGTGTTTTTCTTCAAATCGTAAGTGTAGATTTCAGGCGCGCGGTTCATATCGTTACGCGTGACAATGGCGTTATCGCCAGAAAATCCAAAGATATCGGTCACGTCAAATTCGCCTTTGGTGACCTGACGTACTGTAATGGCAATTTTGGTCAGTCCCGGAAAATTAACTTCAAAAAGTTGTTTGGTCCCGTCGACTGCGGCGGTGAAGAAAACCTTTTTACCGTCGGGGCTCCATTTGAAATGCTCTACGGTTCCGTCCCAGTTGGCGGTAAGGTTCATTTTCATGCCTTTAAAATCCACGATGATGTCATTCTTGTCGGCTTCATAACCATCGCGTTTCATCTGCAACCAGCTTAGGTTTCCGGTAGGGGAAAACTGCGGTGACATGTCGTAGCCCGCATTGCCTTCGGTGCGATTGCGGGTTTGTTTGGTTTCGAGGTTGTACTCGTAGATATTGGTATCGGTAGAAATCGCATAAGCGGTTCCCGATTTTTTCTTGCAGACATACAAGATGCTTTGGCTGTCGGGAGACCAGATGTAATCCTCGTCGCCGCCAAACGGTTTCTGCGGACTGTCGAATGGTTCGTCTTTCATGAGGTCGATTCCCTTCGCGCCGGCGGTGTTTTCCTTGTAAAAAACATGGTTGTATTTGCCCTCGTTCCATTTGTCCCAATGGCGATAGTCAAGTGCGTTGTAGATTTGCACAGTCGATTTATCGAGATTTGGGTAGTAATCCTTGCCCAAAACCTTTTCGAGTTTGACTTCCTCGTGGTAAACGGTATATTTCCCGTTGGGCGATACATTCTTGTCGGCGACGATTGCTTTGCTATCCTTGACTTCGGTTGCATTGCCTCCGTTTACCGGAATGGTATAATATTTTGAATTGGTTTTGTTTTCTTCAATAGAAGGTGTCGCCACTTTGTAGACGATGTTTTTTCCGTCTTTTGAGATTGCCAAGACGGTGACTCTTCCGAGTTTCCACAACAGTTCGGGCGACATGAGATTTTGTGCCATAGCATTCACGCTGATCAGGATTAAGATTGCAAACAGGTTTTTTTTATTCATGGTCATTGATTTTAACAGGGATTCGAATGGTTTTCAAGGAGGCCTAAAAGTAAACATTTTTTCAAAAAAAAAGCTACCCCGATTAGAGGTAGCTTTTTACAGTTTGTTACAAAATTTACTGTTTGATGAAACGCTTCACAACCGTTTGGCCTTTAGAAGTAAGTTCAATCAGGTAAGTGCCGGCTTGGATTTGCGAAACCGGAATCATTCCATTGTCTACTTTTCCTTGTGCCATTTGCTGACCCAAGATGCTGTAAATCTTATAGGTTGCCTCGTCGGTGCCAGAAACGTTCAACATTGCTCCATTAACCGGATTCGGGTAAAGGCTGATGTCTAAAGATGCCATTTCATTTTCTGTTTCTCTGGCCGTTGACACAATGTTTACGGTGTAATCTTCAACTTGTCCGTAAGAGAATGCCTCACAAGCGGTTGGCACTGCGTTGTATTTCATTGAAACGCGCATTCTGGTTGCACCCAATGACGCGGTTGCCGGAATGGTAATGCTACCGGTAACTGGAGTAGTTTTAGAGGCTGTTTTGGTCCAAACCGTTTCTCCTGCATCGGCAAAGTCGCCATCTTGGTTGTAGTCAATGAATACGGCGTAACCTTCGTTGTAAGTAGTGGCTGTCCAGGATGGCGTGATGGTAATCGTGTAAGCCGAACCACGCGTGGCACTAGTGGACAAGGCCGTAAAATTCTCGTATCCGGCGGTTCCCGTAGTAGTGTTGTTGATGGTTCCAAAAACCACCTTTCCTATTTTCTCATCAGCAGTGCTGTTGCCTTGCGAAGTACAATAAGTGACAGTTGCAGAAGTCGTGGTAACGTTTACGGTGTTGCTTGCAGCAGATGCGTTTGCAGCAGCATCTTTTGCAATGACATAAAACGAATATGCGGTAGCAGCAGTAAGTCCGGTAACGGCATAAGTAGTACTTGCGGTATTTGCCCTGAAAACACCATTTTGGTATACGTCATAACCGGTAACACCCACGTTATCAGTCGAAGCGGTCCAGGATAGATTGGTTGTAGACGAGGTGGTTCCCGAGGCTGCCAAACTCGTTGGAGCAGTAGGCGCGGTTGTATCCGGAGTGCCGGCTACAATATTTACAGTATAATCTTCTACTTGTCCGTAAGAAAAAGTCTCACAAGCAGTAGGAATCGCATTGTATTTCATAGAGACACGCATTCTTGTTGCACCCAAAGTGGCAGTGGCAGGAACCGTGAATGATCCGGTAGCCGGAGTAGTGGTAGCTGCAGTTTTGGTCCAAACGGTTTCGCCTGCATCAGCAAAATCCCCATCCTGGTTGTAGTCGATGAATACGGCGTAACCTTCTGCATAGGTGGTTGCAGTCCAAGACGGAGTAACCGTTATGGTGGCCGAGGCACTTCTGGTTAGATTGGTTGACTGTGCAGTGAAATCCTCGTAACCAGCCGTTCCGGTAGAAGTGTTGTTGATGGTTCCCAAAACCACTTTGCCGATTTTTTCATCGGCAGTACTGTTTCCTTGCGACGCGCAATAAGAAATAGTTACTGCTGTTGTCGTCACGTTTACGGTATTGCTGGCAGTCGAAGCATTTCCTGCCGAGTCTTTCGCAATGACATAAAAGGTGTAAGCGGTAGAAGCAGTCAAACCGGTCACGGCGTAAGTTGTAGCGGCGGTATTGGCTTTGAATACACCATTTTGGTATACGTCATAACCGGTAACGCCCACATTGTCTGTTGAAGCTGTCCACGATAAATTGGTAGTGGTCGCGGTAGTTCCCGAAGCGGCAAGAGCAGTAGGTGCAGAAGGCGCAGTTGTGTCAACAACTGGTGCCAATGTAGTAACGTTTATCGTGTTACTTGCAGCCGAAGAGTTTCCTGCAGCATCTCTTGCGATTACGTAAAAAGTGTAAGCAGTAGAAGCGGCCAGCCCGGTCACTGCATAGGTAGTCGAGGCCGTGTTGGCTTTGAACACGCCATTTTGGTATACATCATATCCGGTTACGCCCACATTGTCGGTAGACGCGGTCCAGGATAAGTTGGTAGCAGTTTGTGTAGTTCCTGCAGCAGCCAGCGCTGTTGGGGCAGATGGCGCAACGGTATCGGTGCTTCCGGCAGTAATCGTAAAATTGGTGTTAGAAACGTCAAAGAAAATATGGTTGGTTCCTTTAACCATGATGCGGTTGGTGGTTCCCGGAGTATTGGGGATCGTTACGGCTTGCGTTCCGTCGTTTGGAGTAGCCGCCAACAAAGTAGACCAAGTTGTTCCGCCGTTGGTAGAAATTAGAATGTCTACGTTGGCGCAGTTTACGTTGTTTGCTGTGGTTCCGGCCACGTTCCAGGTGATGGTCTGAGAAGAACCGCCTGCATATGAAACTGCAGTATTGGGTACAGTTACTGCAAAAGGTCCCGCTGTAGCGTTTACCGTTACAATCATATCGTCGCTGTTGTTTCCTGAGCCGCCGGCGCGGTTGTCGCGAACGGTAAATCTAAAGTTCATGCTGCGCGCGACAGACGGTAAAGCCTCAACAGTTACTTCTGATCCTGCCGTTGTTGTGGCGCCGGTCAAAACCGAAGCCATTCTGGGGAAATACCTGGTAGGCGTTGTCACCGGAGTATAAGACCTGAAGTTTACACCGCTCGTTTTAGTGGCATTCGGAGCAGTCGCATTAGACTGTGAATCCATTTGTTCCCAGTTGTAGGTTAGCGCGTCACCATTGGCGTCGGTGGCTGTTCCGGTAAGCATGAAAGGAGTGCTTTTTGGGATGGTGTAATCCAAACCTGCGGCAGCCGTCGGGATAGAATTGCCTGTTGCGGTATTTACCGAGCAGGTTTTTGCCTTGATATTGTTGGTGATTTGTTGGATGCTGACTGCATGGAAATACGCGTCAGAATGCGGCTGTACATCCACAGAAGTAATACCTGCATACCCCATAATGGTAGATCCGCTTCCAGGTTCCATCTGAACACCGGTACCTTCGTTGCTGTGTGTAAAAGTGTGGTTTCCGCCAAACTGATGGCCCATTTCGTGCGCCACATAATCGATATCGAAATTGTCTCCTGAAGGAATATTATCACCAGGCGACGTAAATCCGCTTCCTTTCCCCAACGGAACCGAAGCCGTTGGATTGGTACAGATACAACCAATGCAACCCGCGTTTCCGCCGCCACCCGAAGCGCCAAATAAATGCCCGATGTCGTAGTTCGCGTTACCAATATTGTTGGTCAGTGTCGTTTGTAATTCCTGGTTCCAGGCGCCGCCCGATCCGGTTGCTGCGGCAGAATACGGGTCGGTAGAAGCGCTGGTGTAGATTACGGTGTCGGTATTGGCAATCAAAACCATGCGCGCCGAGAAATCTTTTTCAAAAACACCATTGACACGCGTCATCGTATTGTTGATCGCAGCCAAAGCCAAAGCCTTAGTTCCGCCAAAATAAGCGGTGTATTCACCCGTTACCGACATCGCAAGACGGAAAGTACGTAACAACGCATCATCAGCATTCGGGCGTGCAGCAGAAACGCCAGATTCTTCTTGTGCCTGGTCAATCACACGGCATTCAAAACGGTTCATTGTGGCCATTTTATCCGATTTACGGTACACGGCGTAAGAACTCCTGTCGGTGGTGTAAGGCTCAATAAACACAGCCGATTGGTCTGACTTGATCACCATACTCTGGAAACCAAGCGGCGATATGCTGAAATAGATCGTAGAAGCCTGATTGTCAATCCCTTGACCCATGTAAGATTTGATGTCTGGATACCTTGCTGCTAGTTCGGGCGCCATATTGGAGGATTCCTTCACGCGGAAGCTTTCAAGCTGGCCGTTCTCGTTGGGAAAAGTAACCACGATTCCGCTGCGGTTTGATGCAAAACGGCTGGGTGCCGTTCTCAAATTTTGTTTGAGTTGGTTCACGTCAAGCGAAAATAAACGCGGATTGAGAATGTTTTCTTTGTTGGCAACCGTTACCGCTTCTGGGTTTTTCACGGTCGACTTCCATAGTGTTCTTCCTGTTTGGGCAAAGGAAAAACTAGTGATTGCAAGCAGTGCAATCGAAAGTAATTTGTTTTTCATGATTTGGTGTAAATGGGTTAGGTTAAAATTAGCGGTCAAACATAAAATTAATTTTAACCGTTAATCAACAGTTTCCATAAATTAATTAACAAATCGACAAACTACATCGATTAAATTTGAAAGATGCGCAAGTATAAACTAAAAATAGTAAGATTATCTTATTTAAATAAAATGACTTTTCTTACGTTTTACCTACTCCAAAAAAAGTTATTTTTATCAAAAATTTTCGGATGAATCTAAGTTACTGGGAACTTAACAGTTGGTTTTCAAAAGTCGACTATACGATTGTAGGCAGCGGTATTGTTGGGCTACACGCGGCTTTACGCTTGCGCGAACGGTTTCCTGACAGCAAAATTCTTGTGATTGAAAAAGGCATGTTGCCGCAAGGCGCGAGTACAAAAAACGCTGGTTTTGCGTGCTTTGGGAGTCTTTCGGAAATTGTCGATGACCTTAAAATCCATTCGGAGGAAGAGGTGCTCGCGCTGATTCAAAAACGCTGGCGCGGATTGCAATTGCTGCGCAAAAGGCTTGGTGATGCCACGATTGATTTTCGCCCGTATGGCGGCTATGAGCTCTTTCTTAACGAGGATTCCAGCAGCTATAACGAATGCACGGCCAAATTGCCTTTCATCAACGAAATCCTCAGGCCGCTTTTCAAAGCCGATGTTTTTGCCAAAGAAGTCGACCGTTTTGGGTTCAAAGGCATCCATGACTATGTCGTCTTCAATCCGTTTGAGGCGCAGATCGACACCGGTTTGATGATGCAAGCCTTGCTCAAAGAAGCCGTTGTTCAAAACATTCTGATTCTCAACCAGCAAACAGTTAGCGCGTTTGCTGAAAATACCGACGGGGTTTCTGTTGCGCTCGATGATTTCAGTTTCAAGACCAAAAAGCTCTTATTTGCTACCAACGGTTTTGCGTCCGAATTGACAAATGGGTCGGTGAAACCAGCACGCGCCCAAGTTTTAATAACAGCGCCCATACCCAATCTCGACATCAAAGGAACCTTTCATCTCGATCAAGGGTATTACTATTTTAGGAATATTGACAACCGAATCCTGCTTGGCGGAGGCCGCAACCTTGATTTTGAAGCGGAAACCACGACGCAATTCGGCCAGACCGAAATCATCCAGAAAAGGCTCGAAGATTTACTGAAAACAGTAATTTTACCCGATACCGAATACACCATTGCGCACCGTTGGAGCGGCATCATGGGAATCGGTTCTAGCAAAACGCCGATCGTGTCGCAATTGTCCGAGCATGTGTTTTGCGGTGTAAGGCTCGGCGGCATGGGCGTTGCAATAGGGAGTTTAATAGGAACCGAACTGGCAGAACTGATATGAAAAAAAGAATACAAAAAATATGGCGCTGGATTAAGAAGGCGATGCTTTGGTTTTTAGCAGTGTCTGTTGTATTGGTGATCTTCTTCAAATGGGTGCCAATCCCCTGGACACCGCTCATGGCGACCCGTGCGGTTGAAAATGCCATAGATGGCAACGACATGGTATGCAGCCACGACTGGGTTCCGCTCGAGGAAATTTCACCCAACTTGCAGAAAGCGGTGATAGCCAGCGAAGACGCCAATTTCCTAACGCACTACGGCTTCGATTTCGATGCCATCCAAAAAGCGATGAAGAGCAATGAGAAAGGCCGCAAATTGCGCGGCGGCAGCACCATTTCGCAGCAAACCGCCAAGAACGTATTCCTGTGGCAGGGCAGAAGTTACCTCCGTAAAGGACTCGAGGCGTATTTTACGGTGCTCATTGAACTCATCTGGGGCAAGGAGCGCATTATGGAAGTCTATCTCAATAGTATTGAAATGGGCGATGGCGTTTATGGCGCACAAGAAGCGTCGCGTTATTGGTACCGTAAGGACGCCGTGAATCTTACCAAAATGGAGGCGGCCGGGATTGCAGCCATCTTGCCCAATCCAAGGAAGTTTACGGCAACCAACTCTTCGGCAAAAATCAATCGCAAGAAAAGCCGCATCATTCACGGAATACAGGCGGTTAAGCTCGACTACTGAAAACAAAAAAGCCTTCAATCAGGAGGCTTTTTTTGGGACTAAAACCATCAATGAAACAACGGAGTGTACTGTTTCCAGTGCTTATAAATTAGAATTATATTAAAAAGTAACACCACTACGGCGATGCCCATGCCCGGAATGGCCAGGAACATATGAAACAAAAAGATATTGATTGAAATCGGCGCAAGCAAAATCAAGGCAAAAGCTACCCATTTTTTGAGCAGCAGCATAACGCCGATAACCACTTCGAGCAGTCCTACAAACGGGAAAATGTAGCCCGTCGCACCCAGTGAATCCATAAAATCAGCCGCCGAACCCGTTGGAGGCGGAAGCGGAATGAAGTGCAAAAACTTGTTGCTTCCAAACACAACAAGCGTGATTCCTAAGATGATTCTGATAAGCATTGTAAATTGTGAATTCATACCGTTTGTTTTATCGTTTATAGAATACTTTAAAGATGTTCCTAAATTAATAAATTAAAGCAGATAAAAAATATAAAATACTAAACATTATGCCGTCGGATTGTGAAAAGATTCTTTCGTATTGCGTGCTATTTTTTTTTAAAATAATTTTACGAATCAATCAATAAAACGTACCAATCATGCAAGCACACGAAATAGATTACCACATTTACGGCGAAGAAATGCAATATGTCGAAATTGAGCTCGACCCACAGGAAGTCGTCATCGCCGAAGCGGGCAGTTTCATGATGATGGACAACGGCATCCAAATGCAAACCATCTTTGGCGACGGAACAGGCCAGGAAACCGGCATTTTCGGAAAAATTCTCTCCGCTGGCAAACGCGTCCTTACCGGAGAAAGCCTTTTCATGACGGCTTATTCCAACCAGAATTCGGGCAAAAGTAAAGTTTGTTTCGCCTCGCCGTATCCTGGAAAGATTTTACCGATAGACCTCACCCAATTTGGCGGCAAGTTCATCTGCCAGAAAGACGCGTTTTTATGTGCGGCCAAAGGCGTTTCGGTAGGTATCGAATTCTCTAAAAAGCTTGGCCGCGGATTGTTCGGAGGTGAAGGGTTCATCATGCAAAAAGTAGAAGGCGATGGTATGGCGTTCGTACATTCGGGAGGCACCTTGGCCAAAAAGGAACTTGCTGCCGGTGAAATCCTAAAGGTCGATACGGGTTGCATTGTAGGCTTTACCCAAAATGTTGACTACGACATTGAATTCATCGGAGGCATCCGCAACTCCATATTTGGTGGTGAAGGATTGTTCTTTGCTACGCTCCGCGGACCGGGAACAGTTTACGTACAGTCGCTACCATTTAGCCGTTTGGCCGACCGGATCATCGCCTCGGCACCCAAAAACGGCGGAAGCAGCCGTGAGGAAGGTAGCCTCCTTGGTGGATTGGGAAACTTACTCGACGGAGACAATCGTTTCTAAACAGAAAAGCCCGGCAGATTGCCGGGCTTTTTTAATCATTTTTTTAATCAGCGATTATAATTGGATAAATGACTTGCGCATCGGTAGAACCAGCGGCATTGGTTATGTCTCCGTCAGAAACGCCTGCGCCATTTTTATTTGGTTCGTGAATCAAGGTAATTATTAAATCTCCCGAGACGTTGTCAGTACCAGTAGTAAAAGTGAAATTCAGCCCCAAGGGTTTACCATTGACATCGGTGTCGGTATAGGCGAATGATCCAAATGTCGCAGGTGCCTGGTAAAAAATCTGGTGTTCGTCACTTTCTTCCTCTATTTCTGCGGTAATATTGTCTGTCGGTGTGGCCAACTCATTGAGGAACGTAACGGCGCCTGTATAGACCGTGTTTTTCTTTAGCGGTCCCGAGACGGTGACCACAGGTGCATCGGGGCCGTCACCATCCAAATCGCGCGAAGTGAGCGTCACCACGTCTGAGCCATTGGTTAGGGTAGTGGTTACTGTAGTGATGACTTCTTCTTCATTTACCGGTATATATACCGCAGGATTGTCGTCATTGCTACAAGCAGAGAAAAAAGTGAGTGCCAACAAGGCAAGTGATGAGGTTTGGATATTTTTCATAATCTTCATGTTTTAATAATTAATTTTTAATTGAATTTGGAAGTTCCTGCCGCTTTCATCCGCAAAAAAGCGTTGACGGTTCAGGTAGTCCCGGTAACTGGTGTTTAGGATATTTTGAACAGAAAAGGCAATGACTGCGCTGGTCTTGCCCACGACTTTTACCTTTACTTCAGAGTAAAAATGCAACAAATGGTAGGCAGGCGGCGGTGTGCTGATATCGACAACTACGGGTACCTGCAGTCCATCTACTATAATATTGGTTTCAAAGTTATTCATAGGGTACTGGTTTTGCCTGCAAACCCACTCACTCTTCAACTCTAAAACCAACGCGTGCCAGTCTTTTCGAGCGTATTGAATCTTGTTGACCAGATTGGTTGGCGGCATGTCAATAAGGTCTTCGTTTTCACTCAGGTCTCGTCCGGCAACAAAAGCGGCAGTAAAATCATGGGTCCAACGCGGTGAAAGTTGCAACCTGGAATGGAGGTCAAGTCCAGCCAGTCGGGCATTGGTCTGGCGGTATTCCCAAACCGGGAAAGCCCCGCGGATGGTGGTTTCAAAACCAACGGGCTGCAAGAACATATAGTCCTGGATTAGGTTGAGGTAAGGATTGATATCGATCGAGAACAAATTCCATTTTTTTTGTACCGTAGTCGACAGTTTGAAGGCTTTCTCCTGATTGAGCCGCAATTCGCCCAACTCGATGATTCCGGTAGCGTGGTGCAAGCCGTCGCTAAACAATTCTGACGGATTTGGGTTTCTCGACGCCAGGCTTGCGTTGGCATACCAGTCCCAATCGTGGTGAAATTGCTTGCGAAAACCAACACTTGCAGAGAGGTTATGAAATGTAAAAGAAGGCTTTGTCAACCATTGGCTGCTCTGTTCTCCAAAAATAAAACGCGAGAATTCGGTGTCGTAACCGCGTTCGGCCCAGCGTGACTTCTGGTAAAATTTAATGGCGTCAATCTTTGAAAAATCGTAACGGATGCCCGATTCAACGATAAAGGAATCCGAAAAGTCAAAATTAAAGATGCCATATAACCCAGTGTCAAACTTTTCGTGGGTTGGGATCAAAGGGCGTACTTTGGTATCGGGGTTGGCGAAATTGTGTTGGTAACTACCGCTAATCCCCGCTTTGAAAGCCCAATTTTGCGATTTCCTTTTGTAATCGGTCTGGCCGGTATGTGTTAGAAGTTCCAGATCAAGGGCGGCCAGATTGCTATAGTCGCCGCGCCTTACATCGAATTCCCTGCGCTTGTTGAATTGATACGCATACTGGAAAGTGAGTGATCCTGTGTCGTCCCAATAACGAGTCAACGCGGCTTTAACCAATTGATGGTTAACCTGTTGTTTTGGGTTGCCAATGGTGTACGTGAAATCATTCACCACGGCAGGGACATGGTTATTGATGGAATTGTACAAATCGGTCACGTTTCCCGTATGCGACGCGCCCAGAATACCGATTTCGGCATTGTAGAAACTGTAGAAAATAGAGGCATCATATGTTTTACGGGCAAATTTCACATCGCCCGTAAAATTGGCCTCACGGTTTCCGGTATTAGACAAAACATAGTCGGGCGCCTGGCGATCGCCCATGTATTTGAAAGTACCTAAGGCATTCCAGCTCCAACCATACTGGTTGCCTTTGTGGAGACTGGAACTAATACTTCCGCCCCTTCCGTTCGAAGACAGGGTTGCAATCGATTTCCCAAACAACGTATCACGAACAGAAGCCAACGGCTCGAGAATGACCAGTCCGCCAACGGCATCGCCTCCATACTGCAAGCCTGAGGCACCCTTGATAACGGTGATTTTTCCCGCTGCGTTGACATCAAAATTCGGCGCGTGTTCTGTTCCCCATTGCTGGTCTTCGAGCTTCACATTGTTGCTGATGACAGCAACCCGACTGCCATACAAACCATTAATGATTGGCTTTACCACCGTGCTTCCGGTTTTGAGGCTGGAAATTCCAGGTACTTCCTTTAGCGCGTCGCCTAGCGTCTGGCTACTGTATTTCTCTATGGTCTCTTGTCTAATGCGTTGTTCGCGCATCGATGCGTTGTGCGTATTATTGGTGCGTACGACACCTACCTCGTTTAGGCTGGTGATGTTCTCTTTGAGTTTGAAATCAAAGTTCAGGTCATCATTTATCACAACCAGTGTATCTATGGATTTGTAACCCAGGTAGGACACATAGATACGCGCTTTTCCGGCCGGGATGTCAGGTGCCAGATAATTCCCGGTATCGTCGGATGAAACCGTTTTAGGCCCAATGTGGATGTGGCTGCCAGCCAGCGGAATGTCTTTGTCGGTGGTCACACGACCATTGACACGGAATTGAGCGAATCCAACACCGCAGTAAAACAGTACGCAATACAGGAATACTTTTTTTTGCTGCATTTTCTGTTCAAAAATAAATAAACGAATAACCCATTCCCGTTGAGGAATGAGCACAAGTGTGTATTAATTTTTAAGCAGTGGGTGGGCCTCGCAGCGAATAGGAAATGCCCGAAAAAGAACAGGGCGTTTCAGGAATGGTAAAAAAGTAGGGGATTTTTTGGTGTGTAGAAAAAAATGAAATACCCGCAATTTCGGGAGCGACAAAATTACCCAGACTAAATTCGCAGAGATAACAATGATCCAAGTGACTGTGTTCATGGGTAAATTGCGGTTTTCCCTTTTCTACCTTATGGATGCATTGGTTGGTAGAGTATGTAGCAATGATGTGCTCAAAGGCATGCGTTGCCGGAAAGACTATCGATGAGAGCACCGACAGCAGCAGCGAAATATTGAGTATAGCTACATATTTTTTCATTGGCCCAAATATAGCAAGCCTATGGCTTAGAATAACTGCTTTAACAAAAATTAAGGAAGAATTTAGTGGGCGCCGACGAAAAAGGTTTTGTAGTAGAAAAAATTGCCTTACAGTAAAGTTAAACTTTGTTTGCAGCCTAATCGACTAAAACAAGTCATGAAATAATTACTATTGTCGGCCTTGCCAATACTCATACTCCCGTGTAGTTCAAACGACGACAACTCCAATTCCTGTGATACCCACGCCTGCTGCCGGTGTCGCTTATTTTAGAGGGAAGGTGAATGGTGTCCCAACCAATTACCTTACTGAGGCGCAAGATGATTCTCACCTCAAAGGTGTTGAAGTCAATTACGAAAAGAACGGAAACCAATACAATTCAGCGTACGGAAGCCAGACAGGGAGTACTTTTACCGTTACCAGTGCTACACAAGGCATCGAAGCCGGAGGAAGCGCAAAAATCAAAACCATCGTTGGTACTCTGAATTGCAAACTTTATAATGTGGACGACATTTCGGGCGTCATCAACATTACCAACGCAAACTATAAAGTAATCCTTAGGGAAGAATTATAATAACAGGAAATAAAGATAAAAAGAGCGCCCTAAAGCGCTCTTTTTTATACCAGCTTGTTGGCCACCAGGTATTCGGCAATCTGCACGGTGTTGGTGGCAGCACCTTTCCTGAGGTTGTCGGCTACAATCCACATATTGATGGTATTGGGTTGGCTCTCGTCGCGACGGATGCGGCCCACGAATACCTCGTCTTTGCCGTGCGCGTACATCGGCATCGGATAAGTATACGTGTCGGTATTGTCCTGGAGGACTACGCCTGGTGTATGGTGCAAAATATTTCGCACTTCGCCCAGGTCAAAATCATGAGTAAATTCAACATTCACCGCTTCGCTATGGCCGCCTACCACCGGAATCCTCACGGCAGTAGCAGTCACGGCGATGGTTTTGTCGCCGATGATTTTCTGTGTTTCACGCACCAGTTTCATCTCTTCCTTGGTGTAGCCGTTCTCTTCAAAAACGTCGCATTGCGGAATGGCGTTGCGGTGGATGGGATATTTGTAGGCCATCTCGCCATTGATTCCTGCATATTCATTCTCTAACTGCTGCACGGCTTTTACTCCGGTTCCCGTAATCGATTGGTAGGTCGAGACCACTACACGTTTGATGTTATATTTTTGGTGTAACGGTGCTAATACCATCACCATTTGTATCGTTGAGCAATTGGGATTGGCGATGATTTTGTCGGCTTTTGTCAATTCCGAAGCGTTGATTTCAGGGACGACGAGTTTTTTTGTAGGATCCATCCGCCACGCAGACGAATTGTCAATGACCGTAGTCCCTGCCGCGGCAAATTTTGGCGCCCATTCGAGCGAGGTATTTCCTCCGGCCGAAAACAGTGCGATGTCTGCCTTCATATCCACTGCGGTTTGCATGCCTACGACCTTGTAATTTTTTCCCTTGAAAGCAATTTCTTTTCCTACCGATTTTTCGGATGCCACGGGAATGAGTTCGGTCACCGGAAAATTCCTTTCGGCCAAAACCTGGAGCATTACTTCGCCTACCATTCCGGTAGCGCCAACTACAGCAACTTTCATATATTTTTATTTAGGAGTTAGAGATTTTTGAAGTACAAAAGTAACCAGAAAAGTAATTCCCTGCAGCCTTTGCAAAAAGAAAAACCGTCCAAGGGTGCGGACGGTTTAAGTGAGACAATGAATATATAATGTAGCGGAACTTATCTGTTTTTAAGCGCATCGCGGATTTCCATGAGCAACTTTTCTTCGTTGGTTGGAGCAGGAGGAGCGGCAGGAGCGGCTTCTTCTTTCTTGCGCATTCCGTTTACGCCTTTAACCAATAAAAAGATTACAAACGCGATAACGATGAATCCGATTGTGGCAGCCAGGAACTTCCCGTATAAAATGCCACCGTCGGTTTTGAGCTGTTCGATGTTTTCGAGTTGCGCAGCCTTGAGCGCTGGCGTGAGTAAAGCCGGTGTAATAACATCTTCAACCAAAGAAGACACGATTTTCCCGAATGCGGCACCAATAATCACTCCGACAGCCAAATCCATTACGTTTCCTTTGGCTATAAAATCCTTGAATTCTGACATCATTCCCATAAATTGTTTGTTTTAGGTTAAAATTGAGTTTATCTGGTAACGAATTTAGCTAAAAAAAGAGAATAACTGCAGCCTTTTTCTTAAATTTTATCTACTCTCTGTAGAAAATTCGTTTGACACGTTGCGAAATTCCGGTAAGTATCTCATAAGGGATGGTATCGAGTTTTTTCGCCATCTCAACCACAGTCGGGCTTTCGCCAAAAATCACGACCTGGTCGCCTTCTTTACAAGGAATGTCCGAAATATCCACCATGAGCATATCCATGCAAACGCTTCCAACAATCGGTGCTTTTTGTTGGTGGATGGTGAGATAACCTACTCCATTACCCCAATGCCGCGAAATGCCATCGGCATAACCAATCGGAATGGTAGCAATTTTAGTGGTTTTGCTAGCCATGAATCGACGGCCATAACCCACGCTTTCACCGCTTTCAATCGTACGGATTTGTGAAATGATTGATTTGAGTGTCCCCACATTTTCAAGCATCGGCTGTTCATCCGGATCGTTCGAAATCCCGTAAAGCCCGATTCCCAAACGCACCATATCATACTGCGCTTTCGGGAAATTGCTGATCCCCGACGTATTTAAGATGTGACGGATGGGTTTGATCTGCAATTCGGCCATGATTTGCGACGACAAACGCTCAAACAAATCAATCTGCGACAAGGCAAACTCGTGGTGCTGCAAATCGTCGCTTGTGGCCATATGCGAGAGGATGCTTTTCACAAGTACCGATTTATTTTGCTTTAAAATCGATATGAGTTCGTCCATTTGTTCTTCCTCAAAACCCAAACGGTGCATGCCCGTATCGATTTTAAGGTGAATCGGGAAATGCTTTAGTTTTTTTTGTTCGGCGATTTTAAGGAACGCGCGCAATCCTTTAAGGCTGTAGATCTCGGGTTCAAGGTTGTGCTGAATGATAGACGCAAAGCTCGTCGTCTCCGGATTCAACACCATTATCGGCAACTGGATGCCGTCATTTTTGAGCGAAATCCCTTCATCGGCAAAAGCCACACCCAGGTAATCCACTTTGTGGTGTTCGAGCAATTTGGCGATCTCGAAACCGCCGTTGCCGTAACCGAAAGCCTTGACCATGACCATCATCTTGGTTTTCTTCTTGAGTTTCGATTTGAAGAAGTTGAGGTTGTGGCTAATGGCATTGAGGTTGATCTCGAGCACTGTTTCATGTGTTTTTTCCTCGAGCGCAGCAACGATTTTCTCAAAGTTGAACGTGCGCGCGCCCTTGATCAATATGGTTTCAGACCCGAATGGCAAGCTGTCTAACGCGTCCAGGAAGTCGTCGGTTTTTTTAAACATTACCGCATTGAGGAACTTGTTTTTGAATTTAGAAATCGTCTCGCCAATACCAATCACGCGGGCAATTTTGTTAGAAATCACGAGCTGCGACACGTTAGAATACAGCTCCTCATCCGACAAGCCACTCTGGAAAATATCCGACAGGATCAGCGTTTTCTTCTTGTACTGTTTTTGACTTTCAAGGAAATCGAGCGCAATCTTGAGCGACTGGAAATCCGAGCTGTAGCTGTCGTCGATCAATGTTGTATTATTGATTCCGTTTTTGACCTTGAGCCGCATTTCAACGGGGAACAGCAATTCCATCCGGTTTTCAATCGTCTTGTGGTCGTAACCCAAATGCAGTAAAACCATCATGCACTGTATCGCATTTTCTACCGAAGCATCGTCCTGGAAAGGGATCTTGATGTCAAAAAGGTCAGCGTCATGGCGGATTTTTAAAAGCGTCTTGTCGAGTACCGATTTCTTCGAGATGAAGACATTCGCGCTTTCGTCTTTGCAACTCCACGAAAAGCGCGTCACCTTTGGATTCAGGAATGCCTCGACCGTTTTGTTTTTATTGTAGATCAGCACTTTTGCGTGTTGAAAAAGCTGTACTTTCTGTTTGATTTTTTCGCCGATGTTGGCAAAACCTTCATCATGCGCCGAACCGATATTGGTTAAGATTCCAATCGTGGGGCGGATGATGGTCTCGAGTTTCTCCATTTCATTGACCGTAGAGATTCCAGCTTCAAAAATCCCCAGATTGTGCTGCTCGTTGATGGCAATAACCGACAGCGGAACGCCCACCTGCGAGTTGTAACTCTTTGGGCTTCGGATGATATTGTAGTCGGGACTCAGCAGGAAATTGAGCCATTCCTTGACAATGGTCTTGCCGTTGCTGCCAGTAATCCCAATTACCGGAAAATCGAACAAGCTTCTATGCGAGGCTGCAAAATGTTGTAGGCTCTCCAGCGTATCTTTGACCACCAGGAAATTCGCTTGCTCCTCAAATTCGGCAATCGGGTGTGTCACGACAAAATTGCGTACGCCTTTGGCTACCAATTCGGCCACATAAGTGTGCGCGTCATTGTTGGGCCCAACGATGGCAAAAAACAACGTCTGCGGCCCGTTTTGCAACGATCGGCTGTCTATGGAGATGTTTTCAATGAAGATGTTGGGTTGGTTTCCCACCCAATTGGCGTGGAGGATCTTGGCGATATTTTTTAGAGACAACATCACCTCACTGCTCTTTTTGGTCTTTGGCTACTTCAATGTCTTGTGCCGATTGCGTCCACATGGCGTTGAAATACGCGGCGCGGCTCAACGGTTCGTATTCTTCGGTTTCGCCAAGCAAAACGAGGTTTTCGTTGTCGGTTTTCCTGAAACTGTAATTGGCGAGGTTTCCTGTCCGGGTACAAACCGCGTGTACTTTGGTCACGTACTCTGCAGTGGCCATCAGCGCCGGCATGGGCCCAAACGGATTGCCTTTGAAATCCATATCCAGTCCGGCGACAATCACGCGAATTCCTGAATTAGCCAGATCATTGCAGATTTTTACGATTTCATCGTCAAAGAACTGCGCCTCGTCAATCCCAACCACATCGCAGCCTTGCGCGAGGATGGCGATGTTGGCCGCGGCTGGAACCGGCGTCGAGCGGATTTCATTGCTGTCATGCGATACCACCATCTCATCATGGTAACGCGTATCTATGGCCGGTTTGAAAATTTCTACTTTCTGCTTGGCGAATTGGGCGCGTTTGAGCCGTCGGATGAGTTCTTCGGTCTTGCCCGAAAACATCGAACCGCAAATGACTTCAATCCATCCAAATTGTTCTTTATGATTTACTGTATTTTCGAGAAACATTTCGTAATTTTCAGCCTTGAAAAGGATTAGGTTTTTTTATTTTGCCTTGCAACAAAACGGCATAAAAATTTTTACATTTACGCCGTTGTCAAAAGTAGAAAAATTTATCAGGATAGACGTTCGGGCAAGGAAATAAAATCCTGAACGAGAATTATTTTTAAACCAACCGCCTCAACCACTGTAATTTTAAAAGTTATGAAAAAGAAGCTCGAAGCCGAACTCATCAGCATTGCGCACCGCATCCTCAAGCTCAAGAATAAATCCGATATCAATCTCCTTTACAGCGAAACCCAGAAACTCTATGAAAAACTGGCGGTCCTTAAATTTGTTGAGGAACATTTGGGCGACGTCAAGCCCACCATCGGCCAGACCGAGATCGAGGAAAAAATCACCGCGGCCTTCGAGTCTGTAAACGAAGATTTGAAAGAAGATTTGAAAGCCAAAGAAATTGCGCAAGCCGAGCCAGCGCAGCAAATAGAACCGGTTGCCGCCGAAACTGAAATGCCTGCCGCCGAAGAAGAAACAATCCCGCAAGACCAACCCATACACGAAGAACCTGCTGCCCAAGTGGCCCAGGAATCATCAGAAGAAGAATCCCAAAATGAACTTGACGAGCCAACATCCGAAGTAGCCGAAATGCCCGAAGACCCTGTCGCCGAACCGGTGAAAACCGAAGATTCATTCTTCAAACCCGCCTTTGAACTGTCGTTCGATGCCAAAGATGAAACTACAGAAGCAGTAAAAGAAGACGCCAAAGACGAGTTTAAGGATGTCAATGCGCAAATTACCTTTGAGGACATTTTGGGGTCGAGCTATGTAGATCCGGTATTCGTCACGCCAGAAGATTTGGCAAAAGAAAATGAAATCAAGAAAACAGACAATGTCATTCCGATTGGGAGAAGTTTGTCTGATTCGCCTGTGATTTCTATCCATAAAACCGAGGACAGATCTTATACCATCAACGATCGCATTTCCAAAGGCATCACCATTGGGCTTAACGACCGCGTGGCTTTCATGAAGCATTTGTTCAACAATTCGAGTGAGGATTACAACCGCGTGTTGTCGCAACTCCTGACTTTTGATACTTTCGACGAAGCCAAATCATTCATAGACAACATGGTCAAGCCCGATTATCACAATTGGGACGGCAAGGAGGAATACGCCGAGCGTTTCATGGAAATCGTGGAGAAGAAATTTTCTTAAAAAACAATAAACACAGATTGCTTCGCCAGTTCGGCTAAAGCCTCGGGTCCACAGATTCCACAGATTCACACAGAGAAAAAAATCTGTGAAATTTGTGGAATCTGTGTTTTAATTGAAATGCTATGTCAAAACTCTACATCGTCCCAACGCCCATCGGAAACCTCGAAGACATGACCTTTCGCGCCATCCGCATCCTCAAGGAAGTCGATTTGATTTTGGCCGAAGACACGCGCACCAGCGGCAAACTCCTCAAGCATTTCGAGATCGGCACGCACATGCACAGCCACCACATGCACAACGAGCACAAGACTATCGAAAACCTGATTTCGAGATTAAAAGCAGGCGAAACCATCGCGCTGATTTCAGACGCCGGAACGCCCGCGATTTCCGATCCCGGATTCCTGCTCACGCGCGCCTGCGTAGAAAACGGCATCGATGTAGAATGTCTGCCTGGCGCCACCGCCTTTGTTCCTGCGCTTGTCAACAGCGGATTGCCCAACGACCGCTTTATCTTTGAAGGATTTCTGCCCGAAAAGAAAGGCCGCCAAACCAGATACCTT
>Ga0209097_10000451_pt1 | contig 41866 bp, 20 predicted proteins | sample AD_UKC052_MetaG_FD_184419 | JGI IMG/M metagenome (GOLD analysis project Ga0209097, IMG submission 184419) | Active sludge microbial communities of municipal wastewater-treating anaerobic digesters from USA - AD_UKC052_MetaG (SPAdes) (version 2) | ecosystem: Engineered > Bioreactor > Anaerobic >... | reverse complement strand
GTGATCAACACCCTGAATTCTGCAAAAAAACGGGAATTGCTGCAAAACCTGTTCGGGCAATCGGCAAACGATATCGGGATCAGTTATTTAAGGATCAGCATCGGCGCATCCGACCTGAATGCATCCGTTTTCTCTTACAACGATTTGCCCCAGGGACAGGTGGATGTCGCGCAGGCCAACTTTAATATTGCCCCCGACAGCGCTCTGGTTTCCCTGTTAAAGGAAATCCTCCAAATAAATCCGGATATAAAAATAATGGCCGTGCCATGGTCGGCGCCCTTGTGGATGAAATCGAATTACAATTCCGTCGGCAGCAGTTTATTCCCTGTTTATTACAGTTCCTACGCAGCCTATTTTGTGAAATACATACAGGTGATGAAAGAACAGGGAATTACCATCGATGCGGTTTGTCCGCAAAACGAACCCTTGCACGGTGGCAACAACCCGAGCATGGTGATGACCGCAGATCAGCAAATAAGTTTTATCAAAAAACTTGGAGCGGCATTTCAAACGAATGCCATAACCACCAAAATAGTGTGCTACGACCATAATTGCGACAATCCGCAATACCCAATTCAGGTGCTGAACGATGCCGCGGCAAATCCATACGTAGACGGGTCTGCTTTTCATTTATACAATGGAGATATCAGCGCCTTGTCGACGGTGCACGATGCGCACCCGGGTAAAAAACTGTATTTCACTGAGCAATGGACCTCTTCGACGGGCGATTTTGGCGGCGATCTGAAATGGCATGTCAAAAATGTAATCATCGGTTCCATGCGCAACTGGAGTGTAAATGCGCTCGAATGGAACCTCGCCAACGACCCGGGTTTCGGCCCGCATACGCCCGGTGGCTGCACGATGTGTAAAGGCGCCATTACCGTAAACAGCACTACCGGCTATTCGAAAAACGTAGCCTACTACAACATCGCCCATGCCTCAAAATTTGTCCCGGCAGGTTCTGTAAGAATTGGCAGTAACCTATCGGGCAGCCTGTACAACGCAGCATTCAAAACGCCGGAAGGGAAAAAAGTTCTGATCGTTGAAAATGACGGCGGCTCGGCTGCGACGTTCAATATCAAACACAACGGAAAATGGGTGACCACTACGCTTGAAGCAGGCGCTGTGGCAAGTTACGTGTGGTAAAAAAACTCCGTATCGACAAAAACCACTGCCACTTTTTCCGCCCCAATACCGCAGTCCTGCCATTTTGTCAAAATATCCTCATTTTTTCCATCTGGAATGAAATGTGCCGTTGCCTGCCGTCTGCACCGTAGCGAAAGGTGTATCTTTGCGGTTTTAATTGCGAAGTGCGAAGTCGTGAGTACGAAATCGCCACTTCCGGGGAGTCCGCAAACAGCCCTTACGCTTATCGTTCACCACCATAATTCCCGACATCGTGTTTGGATTTCTAAAGAAAATACTCGGCACCAAGCAAGACCGCGACATGAAGCAATATCAGTCGACGGTAGCCGAAATCAATAATTATTTCGAGCAGTACCAGAGCCTGTCCAATGACGAACTGCGCTCCAAAACGCTCGATTTCCGCGCCCGCATCAAAGAATACCTGGCCGATATCGATACGGAAATCACCTCTGTACAGCAACAGGCCGTAGATGCGGAAGATTTTAACGAAAAAGAACGCCTGTTTAAAGAGGTGGACGAACTCGTGAAATCGCGCGACAAGGCATTGGAAGATATCCTGCTGTCCATTCAGCCGGAAGCCTTTGCCCTCGTGAAAGAAACCAGCCGCCGTTTCTCCCATAATGAAACGCTGACCATGACAGCCACCGACCACGACCGCTGGCTGGCTGCCAAACCCGGCAAAACCTACGTGACCATCGATGGCGACCAGGCGATCTGGAAAAACCGCTGGCTTGCTGCCGGCGGCGAAGTCGTGTGGAACATGGTGCACTACGACGTACAGTTGATCGGCGGTATGGTGTTGCACGACGGTAAAATTGCCGAGATGGCCACCGGTGAGGGTAAAACCCTCGTGGGTACCTTGCCCGCCTACCTCAACGGCGTATCGGGCGAAGGCGTACACATCGTAACCGTGAACGACTACCTGGCCCGACGCGACTCCGAATGGGTAGGCCCCATTTATGAATTCCTGATGCTGAAGGTGGATTGTATCGACAAATACCGCCCGCATTCCAAAGAGCGCATCGAGGCCTATAAAGCCGACATCACCTTCGGTACCAACTCCGAATTCGGCTTCGACTACCTGCGCGATAACATGGTTATCAGTCCTGATGAACTCGTGCAGCGCAAACACCACTACGCCATCGTCGACGAGGTGGACTCCGTGCTGATCGACGACGCGCGTACGCCGCTGATCATTTCCGGCCCCGTCACCCGCGGCGCCGACGACCAGGAATACGTCGAACTCAACCCGACCGTCAAACGCCTGCTCGAAGAACAAGGCAAACTGGCTGCCCAGTTTCTGACCGACGCCCGCAAACTGATTTCCTCCGGCAACACCGGCGCGGAAGAAGGCGGCGGCGGCCTCGCCCTGCTGCGCGCACACCGGGCCCTGCCCAAGTCGCGCCCACTCATCAAGTTCCTGAGCGAAGAAGGTAATAAAGTACTGCTGCAAAAATCGGAAAACGTTTACCTGCAGGAAAATGCCAAACGTATGCCCGAGGTAGACAGCGAGTTGCTGTTTTACATCGACGAAAAAAACCGGCAGGTGGAACTCACTGAAAAAGGTGTCGAATTCCTGTCGCGTTTCAGCAATGACCCGGGCTTCTTTATCATGCCCGACATCAGTGAAGCGCTGGTGTTCATCGACCGCGACGAGAACCTGAGCCACGAGGAAAAAATTGAAGCGAAAGAGCGCCTGTCGCAGGATTACGGGGTGAAAAGCCGCCGCGTACACGCCATTCAGCAATTGCTGAAAGCCTACGCACTGTTTGAAAAAGACAATGAATACATCGTTATAGACGGCGACGTAAAAATCGTGGACGAACAAACGGGCCGCGTCATGGAAGGCCGCCGCTATTCCGACGGTTTGCACCAGGCCCTGGAAGCGAAGGAAAACGTAAAAGTGGGCGAGATTACCCAGACTTACGCTACGGTGACGCTCCAGAACTACTTCCGCATGTTCCACAAACTGGCCGGTATGACCGGTACGGCCGAAACGGAAGCCAAGGAATTGTGGGATATCTACAAACTCGACGTGGTGGTAGTGCCTACCAACCGCCCGATTACCCGGCAAGACGAACAGGACCTGGTGTACAAAACCGCCCGGGAAAAATACAATGCCGTCATCGAGGACATCGTGAAACTCCGCGATGCGGGTCGCCCGATCCTGGTCGGTACCACCTCCGTGGAAATTTCCGAACTGCTGTCGCGCATGCTCAAAATGCGCGGCATCGACCACAACGTACTGAATGCCAAGCAACACCAGCGTGAAGCCGAGATCGTAGCGGAAGCGGGCCAGCCTAGTAAGGTGACCATCGCCACCAACATGGCCGGTCGGGGTACCGACATCAAACTCGGCCCCGGCGTAAAAGAAGTCGGCGGTCTGGCTATCATCGGTACCGAACGCCACGAAAGCCGCCGGGTCGACCGCCAGTTGCGCGGCCGTGCCGGTCGTCAGGGCGACCCCGGTTCGTCGCAGTTTTACGTGTCGCTGGAAGACCAGTTGATGCGTCTGTTCCAGAGTGACCGCATCGCCGGCCTGATGGACAAAATGGGCCACAAGGAAGGCGACGTGATCCAGCACTCCATGGTAACCAACAGCATCGAGCGCGCACAGAAAAAAGTAGAGGAAAATAACTTCGGCATCCGGAAACGCCTGCTCGAATATGACGACGTGATGAACATCCAGCGGGAAGCGATCTACAAAAAACGCCACAACGCCCTGTTCGGCGACCGCCTTTCGGTCGATATCAACAACGCCTTCACCGCTATTACTTCCGAACTGGTACAGGTGCACCGCGAAGGCGGCGATTTCGAAACCTTCCGGCTCGATTCGATCCGCGTCATCGGCGTAGACCCTGAAATGGATCCCAACTGGTTCAAAACCGCTCCGATGGGGACGGTGCTGGCTACGTTCCAGCAACAGGTATTCGACCTGTACGAATACAAATCAAAACAGGTCGGCGATCGTTTGTTGCCGATCATCAAGGATGTATTCACCCGCGAAGGCCAGCGCTACAAACGTATCGTCGTGCCGTTTACCGACGGCAGCCTGGGCCTGAACATCAGCGCCGACATGGAAGAGGCCATCAAAAGCAACGGCAAATCCATCATGCACGACATCGAAAAAGTGGCCACCCTGGCCCTCATCGACGACGCCTGGAAGGAGCACCTGCGCAACGTGGACGACCTGAAAGAATCCGTACAAGGCGCCTCCTTCGAACAGAAGGACCCGCTGGTGATCTATAAAATGGAAGCCTACAACCTGTTCGAGGGCCTCATCGGCCACATCAACTCGAACGTGACTTCCTTCCTGCTCAAAGGCTCGCTCACGCTGCCCGACGAACAGGACGTGCAACGCTCCCAGCAACAACAGGCCGCCGCAGAAGCGCAACGCCGCGCCCAGGCCAGCCGCCTGCGCGCCAATAACTCCGGACAGGAAATGACCGAATCGCAGCAGGCCGCCCAGCGCGCCGCAGCGGCCGCCGGCCAAAGCGGTCCGGTACAGCGCGTGCAGCCGATCGTGAAAACGGACAAGGTGGTGGGCCGGAATGAACCCTGCCCTTGCGGAAGCGGGAAAAAATATAAGAACTGCCACGGAGCCGCCTAGTGAGTTGTGAATAGTGAGTTGTGAGTGGCGTATAGATCCCGAACTTTTGTGGAAACAAGAGTTCGGGATTTTTTGTGAAAGTCTCTTGAGAAATTTTCAGTTGCATCAGCACCTTCTTTATACCCTCGTACCCTCTCAAAAGCAAGTGACCACAAACCGGGGCGACCATAAACCAACCGGGCGACCACAAGGATCGCCCCTACCCACGAAATCCAAAACCTTTGTTAACATGAATGCCAAAGGTGAACGGGTAGGGGCGACCCTTGTGGTCGCCCCGGTTTATGGTCGCCCGGTACAACAACCCGGTACAACAACCCGGAATAATTGCTCCGACCTGTAGCTCGTCCCGCCATTAACAGGAACGTAAAGCCCATAAAAAAATCCCGAATCTCTCTCAACAAGAAAGATTCGGGACCAAATTTTTATCCTTTATTCGTTAAAAAAGCACTTTCCAGATTGCATTCTCAAAATGCCAGGCGCAACGCGCCCTAATAACGAATAACCAATAACCATTAACGCACCACAATCAGTTTCTCCGTTTTCACCGCATTACCCGCCTGAATGCGAACGAAGTAAAAGCCGCTCGACAGTTGTGTGGTGTTCAGCGTAAACTGTTGCTCGCCTGCTACTGCTTTTTCATTGATCTGAGCGCCGAAGTACTGGCCGTTCAGGCCGTAGATAGATACGTTCAGGTCGGCAGGCGTAGTCAGTTCCATTTGCAGGGTCACTTGGTCGTTGGCCACCGTCGGGAACATTTTCACGCGGCTGATATACTGCTCCACGTTTTTCGTTTCGGTGAGGCCGTCGACGTTCAGTTCGAGGAATTTAGCCCAGCCCTGCGTCCAGTCTTCCTGTCCGCCGAACGCGCCGGCGTAAGATACCTGGTCGAAGAAACTGTTGTTCACACGTGCTGCCGTGAAGGAAGCGGCGCCCAAAGCCGGCGAATTGAATTTCGGTTGTGCATTTGGGTAGTCCAAGTTGAACGGGTCCTGTAGATTCACGGAAGCCGCAGCGGCCAGGGCCGAGTTGGCAAAACCGGTAGTGTTGAACCAGTTTGTCACATCGAAACCGACGGTGTTGGTCGTGGTCAGCAGGGAAGTCGGGCCTGCTACGAAGGTATTTTTTACTTCGATTTTATTGGACGTAGCGTGGTTGGCGCAAGAGTCGCCGTCGATAAAAATACCCACCGGGTAACTGCCCATCAGGATCGAGTTGAAAATTGCTGGTTCGGAGTTGCGGCGAATGTGTGCTGCGCGTTTGTAGTCCGGAGCCACGGAACCCGAAGGGCCTACGATGGTGGCGTTGGAGAACGTCGGGCGGGTTTTAGGTGTTGCAGCCGTACCGGTCGCGTTGTTGTCTATTTCAAAACCGTTGGAGCCGCTCACGTCTGCTACTTCCGGGTCGCGTACCGAAAAAGCGTACTGAATATTGCCGTTGTAGCCGAAATCGCAGTCGAAATCGTCGTCGAGGCCGCGGTAAGCGATGAGGTGTTTGCAGTTGACCGAACCGCCGAACCATTCGTACGAGTCGTCGCCGGAGTACGCTACTTCGACGTGGTCGATGGTGGTGCCGGAGCCGACGCCGCCGAGTGTGAGGCCGTTGATCTCGTTGTTCGGCTGGAATGCGATACCGGGGTATTCGATGCGCACGTATTTCAGCGTACCGGAGTTATCTGCTGCGTTGGGTGTGCCGCCGCCGCAAGCACCGCCGTAGAGGCCGTCGCCGGCAGCATTGTTCACGCCGCCTTCAATTTCGCCGCAACCGGCTGTACCCTGATAGGAGGTATTGGTAGTGCCGTTTCCGAGGATGATCACACCGCCCCAGGAGCCATAGGTGGGTTCCGGGTCGTTGGTGGTGAATACGATGGGCAGGTCGGCAGTGCCTTCCGCTTCGATTTTAGAGCAGCGCGTTACGATGAGCGCACCTTTCGTACCCTTATCGCCTTTGATCACTGTGCCCGGCTCGATGGTCAGGGTAGCGCAGTTTTTCACATAGATAAAACCTTGCAAAACGTACACTTTATCGGCAGTCCAGGTAGTATTGGCAGTAATGTTACCGGAAATGACCACTTCCGGCGTAGGCGCCAGGCCTGCCTGTTGCAGGTTGTCGCCGAAACGCGACCAGGAAGCCGTCCAGTCGCCCGAAGGACCGAAAGCGCCGGCATAACTCACCTGCGTGAAGAAACCGCCGCCGAGGCGTGCGTTGGAAAAATCGGAAGCGCCAAGCACCGGCGAAGTCGCTTCCGGACGCGGGTCGGGAACGTTCAGGTTGAACGGATCGGCCAGTTGTGCGTCGGCGGAATTGGTGCCGGTGGAAATCTGGTTGGCTGTTGCGTAGGCGGCGATGTCAAAACCGGCGCCATTGGTCGACAGCGGAGCAGTCATACCGTGGTAGAACGAGTTTTTCACCACCAGTTTGCCGGCTTGTGCATTGAGGGCGCAGGAGTCGCCGTCGATAAACAGGCCGACGGGGTAAGAACCGACAAATACGGAGTTGAACACACCCGGCTCGGAATTGCGGCGCAGGTGGTTGGCGCGTTTGAAGTCGGGCGCTACGGTTCCGTTCGGGCCGGCGATCGTTACATTGGAGAACGTCGGGCGGGTTTTAGGCGTAGCGCCGGTACCTGTAGCGTTGTTGTCCACTTCAAAACCGTTGGAGCCGCTCACGTCGGCCACTTCAGGGTCACGTTGGGCATAAGCGAACTGGATGTTGCCATTGTAGCCGAAATCGGCATCAAAATCGTCGTCGAGGCCGCGGTAAGCGATCAGGTGTTTTGCGTTGACCGAACCGCCGAACCATTCGAACGAGTCGTCGCCGGAGTAGGATACCTGTACGTTGTCGATGGTAGTACCCGAGCCGACGCCACCCATGGTGAGGCCGTTGATCTCGTTATTGGGCTGGAAAGCGATACCGGGGTATTCGATGCGTACGTATTTCAGTACACCGGAATTGTCGGTAGCATTAGGCGTACCGCCGCCGCAGGCGCCGCCGTAGAGGCCGTCGCCGTTGGCATTGTTCACACCGCCTTCGATCTCGCCGCAACCGGCCGTGCCCTGGAAGGAAGTGTTGGTCGTGCCGTTGCCGAGGATGATGATGCCACCCCAGTCGCCGTAGTCGGGAGAGGATTCGTTGCTGGTAAATACGATAGGCTGGTCGGCAGTTCCTTCCGCGATGATTTTGGAGCCGCGCGTGATGATCAGGGCGCCTTTGGTGAGTTTATCGCCTTTGATCAAGGTGCCTGCTTCGATGGTCAGCGTCGCACCGTTTTTTACATACACAAAACCACTCAGCAGGTAGGTGTTGGTTTTACTCCAGGTCGTATTGGTCGTAATATCGCCCGATACCGTCACCTGCGCAAAAATACCGGTGCAGGCGGCTACATAAAGGGCAAGTAGTAGAAGTGTCTTTTTCATTGCAGGATATTTTTTGATGAAAATGTTGCGCCGCAAAGGTCGCTTCATCCTATCCCGCAGGGGCAAAGAGGGGGTTAAGTTTGGTTTAAGTCTGTATTAAGCCAAGGTAAAGTTAGAAGTGAGAAGAGAGAGGTGAGAAGTGAGATACGTAGAGTTGACCGCTTCGCCCAAGAATAGAAGTGAGAAGAGAGAGGTGAGAAGTGAGATGCGTAGATTACACCGCTTTACTCTAGTATTTTGAAAATACCATAGGCGAAGCGGTGTAATCTACGCATCTCACTTCTCACCTCTCACTTCTCACTTCTAATTCAAGCTCGGCAGGAACCCATATTCCTTCCCATACCGCAGCATCTGCTTCACAAAATCCAGTTCGCGTTCTACTTTGATGTCGATGATTTTGCCGGAGGCGTTTTTGACGGCGATCAGTTTGGGCTGCACGAACCCGGAGTAGGCTTTGGTGGGCAGGCTGGCATAGCGGGCTTTCACTTGTTTGCCGGTTTCGGCGTCGGTTTTAACGCCGTAAGTTTCCACGAGTTCGCGGGCGGCATTAAAATCGCCTTCCGATTTGATGCGCTGGAGTTCGGAGAGCAACTGGCCGAAGAGAACGCGCAATTTGGCGTAATCGCGGATGTCATAATATATTTTTCCATTGCGCACTTCCTTGACGATCACGTTATTGGATTTTCCTTTTTCCAGCGCCCAGGCAGCTACCAACTGGCGGTTGCGCATATGGTCTTCCTCGATGTCGTGACCGGGTTGCAGGCGGCGGAGTTGCATGAGCAGGCCGTTGCGGATGTAGTTGTCGTACTCGGCTTTGTAGGCATTGGCATCGGGCAGCAGGCCCCACTCGACCAGTTTCGGGTCGGGCATGTAGTAGAGCGCTACGAGGTCAGCGCGACCTTCTTCGAGGGTGCTGGCGTATTGTTTCAGCGTGATGTTTGGCTCCGGCATGCCGGGTTTCATCTGGCCGCTGGCGTGACCGATCACTTCATGCAGGGCGGTGTGCATTTTACCGCAGGCTTCGGCGTATTTCCGGGCGTTTTCGATTTCTTCGGGGTCATTGGCGAATTCGGCAGTGGCCAGGGCGCCGCCGGCTTTTCCGTAAGCGTTCTCGATGTTGTTCAGACTGACCGATTTGGAACCCAGTTCACGTATCCAGTTGGAGTTGGGCAGGTTGACGCCGATGGGCGTGCTGGGAGCGCAGTCGCCGCCTTCCATGGCCACGTTGATCACGCGGTAGGAAACACCCTGCACCTTTTTCTTTTTGTAGGCAGCGGGGATGGTGCTGTTATCTTCGAAATACTGGGCGTTCTTACTCACGATGGCCATTTTTTCGGTAGCCTCCGGGTCGTTGTACTGCACCATGGCTTCGAAATCGGCTTTGTACCCTTTCGGGTCGTGGTACACTTCGATAAACCCATTGATGAGGTCGATCTTGCTTTCGGTATCTTTTACCCAGGCCATATTGTACTCATCGAATTTTTTCAGATCGCCGGATTTGAAGTATTCGACCAGCAGGCCGAGAGCCTTTTTCTGTTGAGCATTTTCGGCAAATGGAATCGCTTTTTCCAGATTTTCCACTACTTTATCAAGCGCTGCGCCGTACATGTTGCCGGCGCCTGCGCGCCAGACGATTTCTTTCAGTTTGCCGTTTTCGCTCACCAGTTTGCTGTTCAGGCCAAAAGATGGCGGGTTGGGACCGGCTGCATCCAGCATTTTTCCGTAAAAGTCGTCAACCTGTTCTGCGGTGACGTTTTCATAAAAATTGACGGACGAGCCTTTGACCACGTCGGTAGAAGCATCCTTGCTGGTGCGTTTCGGGAACACCGTCGGGTCGAACACCACCGGCAGCAGGCGTGCCAGAAATGCGTTGACATCTTCTCCGGTAGCCAAGGGCAGCATTTTGGCGTCGGCGCCTTTCACGAGCGAAGTGAAATAGGCTTGCGAGCAGCCCGGGATCATTTTGGTTTCGTTGTAGTGGTGGTGGATGCCGTTGCTGAACCACACGCGTTTGGCATACAGTTCGAACGCTTTCCAGTCGGCCGAATTCCGGTCGCCTTTATAGGTGTTAAAAACGGTTTCCAGCGTTTTGCGCACGGTGAGGTTCATTTTGCAGTGCTGATCGTAAATGATATCGCGACCGGCCAGCGTGGCTTCGGAGAGGTAATAAATGAAGGTTTTCTGGCGCAGGTCGAGTTTGTTCCAGCCCGGGAGTTCATATTGCAGGATCTGGAGGTCGGCGAAAGTGTCGAGCAGTACTTTGTCGACATCTGAGCCCATCGACGTTGCAGTGGCGGGCATCTGCTTTCGGCCGCAGGAAAAGAGCAGGAAAAATGCTGCGATCCAGGTCAGGGCGCGCAGCGGAGATACGAATTTCATGAAAGATGATTTTAGAATTGGAAAGGATGAGGGATGAGAATTCGAGGATTTGAGGATGCGAGGATTTGATCCGCCTGAGTGAGATGAGTGGCAGATCAAATCCTCGCATCCTCAAATACTCGAATCCCCGTCACCGGGTTTTATCTTTATTCACCAGCATATTCAACTTGCCGTACAACTGATTAACGGGTTCGGCGACGGGAAATTTTTTGTCACCCCAAACGACCCGTTTGCCCGAGTATTGCAGAAAAGAGTACATGTTGGCGGGGTGTTTGAAATCCAGCGTTTGAATACCGGCCTCGTCGGCGGCTTTAAACATGGATTTTGCCACACTGCGTTTTACACTTTGAATTTCGGCCAGCGAATCGCCCATGGTGGCCTCGTGCTGAAACACCTGGCCGTTTTCCAGCAAAATATAATATGATTCCTTGCCGACGAAACCGCCGCCGGTACCCCACTGGAGTTGTTTTTCAGGTAAAGATTCGGGCATGTAATGCTTGTGTTTGCAGGCGGAGCCGGACAATACGACCAGTACGGCCAGGCAGAAAAAGAGCGTTTGAATTTTCATCGGAAAGGAACGGTTTAGGTTAAAAGAATGCTTCACGTGGCAAATGTAGAACAAGCGTATGCGTAGACAGTGCGGACAAAGTAAAAAGTCGGTCCGTTGTGCCATAATTTTTACAGTTTTGCCCCGGCGTTTATGAAAAAAAGATTGGATATACGGGTGTTCCTGCTGGCGGCCCTCCTGGCTTTGCCGGCTTCTTTTTTTGCCCAAACCGGCAGAACGGACTCGCTGCGGCAGCAACTGGCGCTGTCCAGACAGGATACCCAGCGCGTCAATCTGCTCACGGAACTGGCCTGGGATATCAACGAAGCGCATACCGACGAATCGGCCTCGTTGTTACAGGAAGCCGTCAGCCTGTCGCAAAAACTGAAATACCCTAAAGGTGAAGCCGTTGCCTGGAACGGCCTGGGCGTGGTGGAAGAGATTCGCGGCAACCTCGCGCAGGCAGAAATTTTTTACAAAAAAGCGCTGGATATCCGCCGTGTCCTGAAAGATTTGCACGACCTGGGCGCCTCGCTCAACAACCTCGGCGTGCTCAATGAAATGACGGGCCATTTCGATACCGCTCTGGTATTTCACCGGGAAAACCTGCTCATTCAGCAGCAACTGCGCGACACGGTGAAAATCGCGCGCGCCCTCTTCAACCTCGCCGCTGCCTACCAGGAAATGGGCCTGTACCCCGAAGCGCAAAGCAACCTGCTCGAAGCCCGCCTGATCCTCGAAGCCCGCAACGACCGTGACGGTATGGCCAAAGTGTACTCCCAACTCGGCCACCTGCAACTCGAACTCGACCGCTACCCCGACGCCCTGAAATGGTATGCGCAGTCGCTGCAACTGCGCGAACGCCTGAACGACCCCGCCCGGCTGGCGGAAGCGCTCACCGATTACGCCAATGCGCTCGATGAAGTGGATTCGTCCCGCATAGCACTCGGGTTTTATCAGCGCGCTCTGCAACTGTGGAAAAAACTGGACGACCTGCCGGGTCAGGCAAATGTGTACACCAATATGGGCGATGCATACAAGCACATCGGTCATTACGTCGCTGCGCTCAATTACCTGCAACAGGCAGAAAAAATCAGCCTTTCGCTCGATGACAAACAGGCGCTCATGGAAGTGTACAACACCATCGGCGATGTGCATTATCGCGCCGGACGGCAGGAGCAGGCACTGGAATACGTGCGGAAATACTACAACATCGCCCGGGAAACAGGCGACGAAAAATACGTGCAGGGGGCCTACAAGGACTTTGCGGAAGTGTATGCGCGTATGGGTAATTTCGCCGAAGCCTACAACTGGCGCGTACAATACGACAGCCTGCGCTACCAGCGGCTCAACGAAAAGATCGGCACCGATTTCGTGCGGAAAGAAGCCGTTTTTGCCGACCAGAAAAAACAGGAGGAAATAGAAGAGCAACGCCGTGAACTGCGTGTGCGAGATGCCGAACTGGCCTCCTCCAAAACCCGGCAGTGGGCGCTGTTGGGAGGCGCCGTACTGCTTTTGCTGCTGGCGGGACTGTTGTTCAACCGCAACCGCATCCGGGCGCGGGCCAACTCCGAACTGGCCGCCAAAAACCGCGCGATTCAGCTGGAACGCGAACGTGCCGACGGCCTGCTCATGAACATCCTGCCGGAGCGCACGGCACTCGAACTGAAACTTCACAACAAGGTATTACCCGTTCGGTATGAATCGGTTACAGTCATGTTCACCGACTTCAAGAGCTTTACTACCATTGCCGAAACCATGTCGCCGGAAGCCCTGATTGCAGTGCTCGACGAATGTTTCCGGTTGTTCGACAGCATTATTGCGCGACACGGGCTGGAAAAAATAAAAACCATCGGCGATGCCTACATGTGTGCGGGCGGGTTGCCGACGGAAAATAAAACCCACGCCACCGATACGGTGAGCGCTGCGCTGGACATGCTGGAAGAACTGCGGCTGCTGATGCTGAAAAAATCTTCGGAGCAGCAGGAACTGTTTGAAATGCGGATCGGGATACACACGGGCCCGGTGGTGGCCGGTGTGGTAGGCAGCCATAAATTTGCCTACGACATCTGGGGCGATACCGTCAATGTGGCTGCACGGCTGGAACAGGGCGGAGAGATCGGAAAGATCAATATTTCCGAAAACACTTACCAGCAGATCAAAGGCCGGTTCGACTGCACGTACAGGGGCCGCCTGGCCGCTAAAAACAAAGGAGAAATTGCAATGTACTTCGTAGAAGGCCCGAAAATGCAAAACTAAAAATACCTTTGTGCGCTGCTAAAAACCCAAAAACACTTTTTTTACCTAGACCGTGCTGGAATATGCAGGAATTGTTTGTCAAACTGTTCAAATTCGGGGTAGTCGGCGCATCCGGCGTTGTGGTCGATTTCGGCATCACGTGGCTGTTAAAAGAGCGCCTGCAGGTGAATAAGTATTTCGCCAACAGTACAGGTTTTGCCTGTGCCGTATTGAGCAATTACCTCCTCAACAGGATATGGACTTTTCACAGCCATGATCCGAACGTAGCCGTACAGTTCACCAAATTCCTGGTGATCGCCCTGATCGGGCTGCTCCTGAACAACGGGATTATCTACGTGCTCACCGAACGCCAGGGCGCACGGTTTTACCCTGCCAAATTATTTGCAACAGGCATCGTGATGCTCTGGAATTTCTGGGCGAACTACACGTTCACCTTCCACGCCTGAGCCTGTTTACATCACCTTTACTTCCACGGCCGTCATACCTTTTTTGCCGCGTTTGGTTTCAAACGTGACAGCATCGCCATTTCTGATTTTGTCGACCAGCCCGGTGATGTGTACGAAAACTTCCTGTCCGGTTCCTTCTTCGACGATGAAACCATATCCTTTGGACTCGTTGTAAAATTTAACGGTTCCCTTGTACATTGAAAAAAATTTAAAATGAGGAATAAAATGGCTGTGGCCGCCGCAAAATTATAAAATCGGAGCTACAATCCGAAAGTGCTGTTCCACCAAATTCAAATTATACCGGGAAGCAGAATCGTTTAACTTTGCCAGAACTATACCTTACCGATACCATGAAACAGTCTTATACCCTTGTGGTCAACGGCCATTCCCACACCGTCGAAGCAGAACCCGATATGCCGCTGCTGTGGGTGCTGCGCGACTTTTTACAACTCACCGGCACCAAATTCGGCTGCGGCGTGGCCTCCTGCGGCGCCTGCACGGTGCTGGTAAATGGAGAGGCTACACGTTCCTGCATCGTACAAATGCAAAATACCGCCGGGCTGCGCATCACCACCATCGAAGGCCTGTCGCCCGACGGCAGCCATCCCGTGCAGAAAGCCTGGGAAGAAGTGAGTGTTCCGCAATGCGGCTACTGCCAGGCCGGGCAAATGATGACGCTGGCCGGACTGCTGCACCAGCACAAAAAACCTACCGAAGAACAGATCAGCACGGCTATGGATGGTGTGCTCTGCCGTTGCGGCACCTATCAGCGAATCCGCGAGGCTGCTATGAAAGCGGTGGAAGCAATGAATAAATGATGAATAGGGGAGATGAGTATCTGAATTCGAATCCTCGCATCCTCAAAACTAGACCCAACGTTGCACACATGACCAAAACGTCCATTTCCCGCCGCCAGTTCGTCAAACTTTCGGCATTCACAAGCACCGGCCTGGTGCTGGGCTTCTCGCTCACCGGGTTTCCGGCTGCTGCCATGAGCCCTGCGGGCGACTGCGATTTTTTTCAGCCCAATGCGTTTCTGCGCATCGACAAATCGGGACTTGTGACCATTCTCGTCGGCAGGCAGGAAATGGGGCAGGGCGTGAATATTTCGCTGCCTATGATCGTAGCGGAGGAACTGGAAGTGGATTTTCAAAAAATAAAAACGGACATCGCACCTTTCGGCTCCCTGAAAGAAGGTGCGCACGATACCGGCGGAAGTCAGAGCGTAACCGGCGGCTGGGACGAATTGCGGCAGGCGGGCGCTACTGCCAGAACCATGCTGGTCAGCGCCGCCGCCAAACGCTGGGGCGTGGATGAAAACCTCTGCAAAGCAGAAAAAGGCATTGTTGTACATACCGTCAGCGGCAACAGTTTGTCATACGGCGACCTGGCCTGCGAAGCCGCCGCGTTGCCTGTTCCGCCGGTAGTGGCGCTGAAAGACGGGAAAGATTACAAACTCATCGGGAAAAACCAGTATAAGAAGAGCCTGAAAGAAGTGTTGACGGGCAAGGCCAAATATGGCATCGACCTGAAAGTGCCCGGCATGCTGTACGCCGTAGCGGAGCGCTGCCCGGTGCTGGGTGGCTCACTGGAATCGCTGGACGACAGTGAGACCCTGGCCGTTCCAGGCGTGGTGAAAGTGGTGCGTTACACCGGCACGGGTATTCCGATGAATGTGCGCCCCGGCGTCGCCGTGATAGCCACTGATATCTGGGCAGCCATGAAAGGCCGCAGGTTGCTGAAAATCAAGTGGAACGAAGGCGCCCAAAACACGGAAAGCACCGAACAGTTATTCAAAACCTTTGCCGCAACCGCCAAAAAACAACCCAAACAGGTGGTGCACACCGCCGGCGATACCGCCAAAACCAAAGCGCCCGCATCGAGAACCCTTACGGCTACCTATTCGGCGCCGTTTCTGGCGCATGCCCAAATGGAACCGATCAACTGCATCGCCGAAGTGAAAGGCGACCGCTGCGAATTCTGGGGCGGACTACAACTGCCCGACTGGGCGGTGTCTACCATAGCCACCGAATGCAGTATTCCCAAAGCCAACATCAAGGTGAATCTTGCGCTCATGGGCGGCGCATTCGGCCGGCGGCTCCAGTTCGATTTTGCGATCGAAGCCGTTAAAATTGCCCAGCAGGCCGACAAACCGGTCAAAGTGATCTGGGACCGGATGGACGATATTCGTTTCGATAACTACCGACCCGCCAATTACCACCGACTCCAGGCCAAATGGGATACCGCCGGTAACCTGCAATCCTGGGAGCACCACGTGCTCACTACTTCCATTGCCCGGATGGTGGAAGGCCCCGAAGCAAAAGACCTTTCCGAAATGCTGGGTGGTGCGCACAAGGATTTCTGGTATGCCGTTCCGAATGTAAAAACGTCCTACACGCCTGTCGATTTCAACCTGCAACGCGGCTGGCTGCGTGGCGTCGAGCCGGTGGTTAATGTATTTGCAGTGGAATGCTTTATCGATGAAATAGCGCAAAAACTAAAAAAAGATCCGCTTCAATACCGCCTGAGCCTGCTGGAAGGCCGCGAACCGTTCAAAGCCTACTGGGATAAAACGGTAGAACCTGCCCGCCTGGCGGGTGTGCTCAAACTGGCTGCCGAAAAAATCGGCTGGACGCAAAAACGCGCTGCCAATCGCTTCGTGGGCATCGCGGGACATATGTTTTTCTGCGATTCCTACGCCGCCCACGCCATCGAAATCGAAATGACGGGACCGAAAAAATTCAAAATCCTGAAAATCGTGGCAACAATCGATTGTGGCCTCGTCGTAAACCCTGACGGTATGAAAAACCAGATGGAAGGCGGCACCGTGTTCGGACTGGGCCAGGCATTGCGCAATGAAATCACGGTGGAAAACAGCCGCGTCGTGCAGGACGGATATTACACCTACGAACTCGCGCGCTACAAGGACGTGCCACAGATAGAGGTATACGCCGTACCCAGCGAAGCCAAACCGGGTGGCGCGGGCGAAGTCGGCGTAGCAACGATAAGCCCGGCGCTCTGCAATGCGCTGGCCGCTGCCGGCCGAAGACCGCACGCCCTGCCTATTAAAAACGAAGGCTTCGAATGGCTTTAAAACAGTGCGAAGTCGTCAGTACGAAGTGCGAAGTCCATGTTCACTCGAATGTCATGGACTTCGCACTTCGCACTGACGACTTCGCACTGTTTCCAGACTTCGTACTTCGCACTGACGACTTCGCACTTTTTTACTTATTGTCCCTTCGTGATACGCGCCGCAAATTCACGTCTTTTACCGGCTGCAACAACAGGGGCGCCTGTTCTTCTTCCACCGAGTCGGAGTCGAGGCCGAACCAGTTTTTAGGGGAAGAAACCCAGCCTTTCACCGTGAGGTAAACGCTCAGGATAAGTTGATCTTTCCAGGGAAGTTCGTTTTCGTTGCTGAGAAATTCCTGAATGATCACGAAACGGAAATCCCCCGTCGGGTATTTGCTGGCAGAGGAGTGGTAACGCGAATAAATCGTAAGTTCCTCATTTTCAACAAGTTCCTGTACCACGCGATTCATGAACACATTCATGCGCTGCTGCACGCGAAAGCCCAGGCGGAAGTTGACCTTGTACACGTCATCCGGCGCGATGGTATTTACCTCGTATTCCAGCGTATAGGGTTCATCGGTCGTTTCGATATGGACAAACCAGTACACGTCGGCGCGTTTGGGTTGGGTTTGCAGGATGGAGTAGAGTACTTTTTCCTCCACTTTCTTGTGGTTTTTGGCGCCGCTCAAAAACACCAGATTGGTGGCGTACTTCGGAATGTCGGAATCGTTGCTCAGGGAAATCAGTTGATCGAGATAATCCTTGATCTTGACTTCATCGTTGTAGCGGCTGCGTATCCTGCGGGCCGTAATCCAGAGCAGCATCATGCCGAATAGCAGGGCGCCCATGATGACCGTGACGTAGCCGCCGTCGAAAAATTTAAGTGTATTGGCAATGAAAAAACTGCCTTCCCAGGCCAGGTAAAACACCAGAAACAGCCAGATGAGCCCCGATTTAAAGCGATGAATGACCATCCAGTTGGAAAGCAGGATCGTACTGCACAGCATGGTAACCACCACGGAAAGCCCGTATGCCGCTTCCATTTGCGAACTGTGTTTGAAGAAAAATACAACGCTCACACAACCCAGCCACAAAAACGTATTCACGGAAGGAATGTAAATCTGCCCTTTCATATTCGTCGGGAACCTTACCGTCATTTTCGGTAAAAATCCCAGGCGGATCGCTTCCGAAGCCAGGGTAAAAGATCCCGAAATCATCGACTGACTGGCGATAATGGCTGCGAAAGTGGCAATGATAATTCCCGGCCACAAAAACCAGTCGGGCATGATTCCGAAAAACGGGTTTTCGTCCAATGGTTTTCCGGTATGGTGGAGCAGCCAGGCAGCCTGACCGAAATAATTGAGCAGCAGGCAAATTTTTACATAAATCCAGCTGATCCGGATGTTTTCCCGACCGCAATGACCCAGGTCGGCATACAATGCTTCGGCCCCTGTGGTGCAGAGAAAAACTGCGCCCAGCACAACGAGCATACTCGGACTGTTTCGGAGGAGTTTAATGCCCATCATGGGGTTGATAGCATGAAAAACGTCGGGTTCGTAGATGGCCTGGCTGATGCCCAGTACGCCGAGCATGCTGAACCAGACGAACATCACAGGCCCGAACCCTTTCCCCACGGCTACCGTCCCGAAGCGCTGAATGAAAAAAAGAATACAAATAATGGTGACGGTGATCGGTATCGTCGGGATGCCCGGATACTGAATTGCCAGCCCTTCGATGGCGGAAGAAACAGTGATGGGAGGTGTGATCATCCCTTCCGCAAGTACGGCTGCCCCACCTAGCAATGCCGGGAACATAAGCCAGCGCTGCCTGCGTTTCACCAGAGAATACAGCGAAAAAATGCCGCCTTCTCCTTTATTGTCGGCGCGAAGTACCAGCCAGACATACTTGATGGTCGTTTGAATGGTCAGGGTCCAGAACACCAGCGATACGCCGCCCAGCACAACCAGCCTGTCAATTATATTGCCTTCTCCTACAACTGCTTTCATTACGTAAAGCGGAGAAGTACCAATGTCGCCGAAAATAATACCGAGCGTAATGAAGACACCTGCTACAGAAAGGCGGTGTTGGCCGTGATTGCTCATTGTTTGTTGTATTGCTTTATAACGGGCAAATGTATAAAGGAGTGGTGTTGATTTTTGTCAAAAACATTAAAATACCATGCCTGCTCTACGACTTGTCATAGGAAATTGGAAAAAAGCAATGTTCCTTTGCCAAATGCGGCTGACCGGAAAGATACTGCTCCTTTTTCTGATTCAGGGCTTCCTGGCCTTTGGCCGGGAGGCGCCTTACGTGCGTAATTTCACTCCGGCCGACTATAACGCACAAAATCAGAACTGGTCACTCGCTCAATCGCCCAAAGGTTGGATATATACGGGAAACAACGGCACCCTGCTGGAATTTGACGGCGCACGCTGGCAATCCTTCCTTTTGCCCGAAAAACAGACCGTTCGGGCGGTGGCGACAGGCCGCAACGGAGAGGTTTTTTGCGGCGGTTTTGCCGAGTTCGGATTCTGGAAAACAAATACTTCCGGAAAACTGGTTTACACCTCGTTGAGCAATCCGGCTCTTTCGCAGCAATTGCACAAGGAAGAAATCTGGCATATTCTGGTCCTGCCTGATTGTGTGCTGTTTCAATCCTTTTCCATTTTATATAAATACGATTATCAAAAGGTTACGGCCATCAAGCCGCCGGAAGCCATCATGTTTGCGGCATTTGTAAATGAAAAAGTTTTGTTGCCGGTAATCGGAAAGGGCCTGTACGAATTGCTGCCCGACAATACCTTTCGTTTTTTGCCGGGCTCCTCCGTGCTGCGGGATAAAATCGTGCAGTTCCTGGTGCCGGGACCGGAAGGAAGTATCTGGATCGGAACCACCAATCACGGTATTTATAAATGGAAAGACGACCGGTGTGAATTGTGGAACGACCTCCTGAACGACGAACTTCGGAAAAACCAGATCAATAAGGCTATTCCCCTGAAAAATGGCGGCTGGGCCATCGGCACCATTCTTAATGGCGCCTACATTCTGGATGCTTCTGCCCGCCTGTCTTACCAGATCAACCGGGCCAACGGCCTGCAGAACAATACCGTATTATCCATGATGGAAGATATGGATGGCAATCTGTGGCTGGGGCTCGACAAAGGTGTGGATTTCGTGGCGCTGCAATCGCCGCTTACGTTTTTCAATGATCAAACCGGCAAAATAGGAGCTGTATATACCGCCGTGCAATGGGCCGACCGCCTCTACCTGGGCACCAACCAGGGCGTTTTCGTCAGAACGGCCTTTCAAAACGGACAGTCCGAATTTAAACTGGTAGAAGGTACGCAGGGGCAGGTGTGGAACTTACAGGTTTTTGACGATCAGTTGATTTGCGGGCACAATACCGGCACCTTCATCATTGAAAAAAACAACACCACCCGTAAAATTTCCGATGTAACCGGCGGATGGTGTACCCTGCAGGCGCCCGGCAACGCCGGTATTCTCATTCAGAGCACCTACACAGGCCTGATCGTTTTTAAAAAAAATGAGGCGGGGCAATGGCAGTTTTTTCAGCGCATCACGGGTTTTGTCGAGCCGCTGAAAAAAGCCGTTTTCGATACCCTCGGCAACCTCTGGGGCGTACATCCCTACCGCGGCCTTTTTCGGCTGCGGCTAAGCGACGACTGGTCGAAAGTGGTGGAGTTTCGGGCATATACCCGGGAAGACAAACTCTCTTCCGATTTCAAACTGGGCCTTACCCGAATGGGGAACAAGATCGTGGTAAATACGGACCCTGTGCCCTGCCGTATTGAATTATCGGGTGATCAGGCCACATTTGTTCCGCTGACCGATCCTTCTCACCGGCAGAAATGGCTGCCCGGGGCGGGATCCGAGTACTTTATTGTCGATAGCAATAGTATTCGCCTGATGGCGGCTGGTCTTAAGACCGACTTGCTGCTTTCCCTGGTGCCGGGTTTTGAAAATATTGTTGTTTTACGTCCCCACGTCTACCTGTTTTGCCTGGAAAACGGCTTCGCATTGCTCGAACAGCAGGCGCCGGGGCAGGCGAGGAACGGCCTGTCAACGCAGCCGGTCATCCGGTACATCGAGGCGAGCGATGGCACGGTATTATTGCCCGACGGAGCGGAACGCCTCCGGTTTGACTGGGGGCAGAACAGCTTGCTTTTCCGGTTTGCAGCGCCGTTTTTTGAAAGAGCTCCGAAATTCTCCTGGAAACTGGAAGGTTTTTCCGAACAATGGTCGCTTTGGCAGCCGGGTGCGGAAAAAGAATTTACCAACCTGCCGGCAGGGAATTACACCTTCCGGGTGCGCACGGATACCGGCGGGCAGGAAGCGGTCGTTACTTTTCGTGTAGCACCACCCTGGTACCTGTCGGGCTGGGCGGCATTTGTATACTGCCTGCTTGCCGGTGCCGTATTCTGGGCCATAGAAATTTTCAATCGCCGCCGTTTACAGCATCAGAGGCTCCGGCTGGAAGCGGAAAAGGAACACGAAATCCTCGTGCTGGAAATAGAGAACAAAAGCCGCGAACTTTCCAATGCGGCGCTTAACCTTATCCGAAAAAACGAAGCGCTGCAAAGCCTTAAGGATGATTTGCTGGAATCGCGCAACGAACCCCGGTCGCTACAGAAGATTATCCGCCGCATCGACGAACACCTGGAGGCCGATCACGACTGGGAAATTTTCGAGGCCTCGTTCAATCAGGTACACGACGATTTTTTTAAACGCCTCATGCAAGATTACCCCGATCTGACGCCCGGCGACCTCCGCCTGGCCGCTTATTTGAAAATGAATCTCTCTTCCAAGGAGATCGCGCCGCTGCTCAACATCTCCATTCGCGGTGTGGAAAACAAACGTTACCGCCTGCGCAAAAAAACGGGCCTGCCGGAAGATGCCAATCTGACCGAGTTTATGATGCGTTTCTGACCGTTTATGCCTAAATTAGGCATGGCGTAGTAGTGGTGAGGTGCCTTTTAATAAGTTTATGGTTGTTTACCCGTAATTTCATCCTGCAATTTATGTCGGCTGCCGAATTTTTATTTAAAAATAAAAATGCAGTTCTAATCGGGGCGCAACAAAAAACATCCATGAACAGATTGACCTTTTTTACCCTTTTTGTCCTTTCGACAACGGCTGTCGCGACGGCGCAAGCACCGCCTGTGCCGGCAGGTTTTACCGCAACCGGCTTCGAACGGCATGTGGAGTTGCGCTGGCAACCCGCCGCAGGAGCGAATATTCTGGGATACAAAATTTTCAGGCGCACCGGCGACAGCGGCGATTTTCAGTTGCTGAAACAGGTGGATAACCTGATCGCCACGATCGACTGGACGGGCGCTACTTCCATCGGAACTACCTTTCAATACAAAATAAAAACAGTGGCCACGAACGGAACGGAAAGCGACCTTTCCGAAGCGGCTGTGGCTGCTACCCACGTCATGTCGGATGAAGAACTGCTCGACATGGTTCAGCATTCCACCTTCCGTTATTTCTGGGATTATGCGCATCCGACTTCCGGACTGGCGCGCGAACGGAGCAACGGCGACGACAACATCGTCACTACCGGCGGCTCCGGCTTCGGAATTATGTCCATTCTGGTGGCAGCCGAACGCGGCTGGGTAACGCGCGATGAAGCCGTCAACCGGATGGTGCAGATCGTGTCGTTCCTGCAATTCGCCGATACGTACCACGGCGCGTTTCCGCACTGGATCAACGGAACCAACGGGAATGTGGTGCCGTTCAGCCAGTACGACAACGGCGCCGACCTCGTCGAAACGGCTTTCCTGATGCAAGGCCTGCTGGCCGCGCGCCAGTATTTCAACCAGGATACGCCGCTTGAAAACGCCGTTCGCAGTGTCATTACCGGTCTCTGGGAAGATGTGGAATGGGACTGGTTCCGTAAAAATAACAGCCCGGTGCTGTACTGGCACTGGTCGCCGAACTATGGCTGGCAAATGAATTTCCAGTTGCGCGGTTTCTTCGAAGCACAGATCGTATACATCCTGGCTGTGGCATCGCCCACGCACCCGGTGCCGGGCAGCCTGTACCAGACCGGCTGGACCTCGGGCAACTATGCTAACGGCGCCGTTCATTTCGGGCATCCGATCTACTGTGGTCCTTTCGGCGGCGGCCCCATGTTCTTCGCGCATTATTCTTACATGGGCTTCGATCCGCGCGGCATCCGGGACAACTTTTGCAACTATTTTGTGCGCAACCGAAATCATGCGCTCATTCAATACGACTATTCTATTGCCAATCCTGAAAACCACGAAGGGTACTCGGCCGATTGCTGGGGCCTGACGGCCTGCGACGGCCCCAACGGCTACTCCGCGCACGACATCGCGCCTTCCAACGACAACGGCACGGTGGCTCCCACGGCTGCACTGGCTTCCATGCCATACGTGCCGGCGGAAAGTTTGCAGGCGCTGCGCTGGTTCTACCGCGAACAGGGCGAGCAACTGTGGGGTTTGTACGGTTTTTACGACGCGTTCAACCTGGATCAGAACTGGTTTGCGAGTTCCTATCTGGCTATCGATCAGGGACCGATTGTCGGCATGATCGAAAACTACCGGAGCGGGCTGTTGTGGAATTTATTTATGCAAAATCCGGAAATACAACCGGCGCTGGATGCGATCGGATTTGTGTCGGACGCTACGGCTACACACGATTTCGACCTGACGGAAAAGGGATTCTCTGCCCTGACCTGGCCCAATCCGGCAAACGGCTCTGCACCACTTTACATGGAATTTGCCATCGCTCGCCCGCAGGTACTCACCGCCTGGCTCTGGTCGGCCGACGGCCGACGTCAAAGAATGGTTTTGGATAAAAAAGCATATTCTACGGGTGTTTTCCAGGAGAAAATCGACATGAACGGGTTGCCGGCGGGCCTTTATTTCTTGTCCGTTACCAATGACCAAAACAAAACCATTTCTGTAAAAATAGTACTACAAAAAGATTAACCTTTTCCAATCAACCGTGCGAACGAACCATTTCGTATTTGAAACAACAATAAACAATTACCAACCAATTTTTTCACTAACCATTCTAATGGAGCAAGCATGAAAAAGAATTTCCTCGCTATCCTATTGGCCTTACTCAGTTGTGCCGGACTGTCCGCTCAAGTCGTCTATGAAGACTTTGAGGGAGGTTCCGGTCTCACCTGGACCGGCCTGAACGGCGTATACAACGGCGCCGTTCCCAACCCGGGCCCAGACGCCGTCAACGGTTCGGCCACAGTTGGTTCCTACACCAACGTTATCGACTTCGACTTTTGTTTCAACATCGCCAACCTACCTAATGTGGTTGACATTTCGGAGTTCAACCAGTTTAAAATGAAAGTATGGTCGCCGGTTGCAACAGGCAAAATCCTGTTCAAACTGGAAACCGTCGGCGGCGGATCTGCCGTGGAAAAATTTGTGGACATCACCGCTGCCAACCAGTGGGTGGAATACACGTTCGACCTTTCCGGCGGCGCTGCGGCTACCTCGCTGAACCGCATCGTGGTATCGTTCAACTCGTTCGTATTCGATGCGAGCACGTTTTATTTCGACGATATCCGTGCAGTGAAAGCCATTCGCACCTACGAAGATTTCGAAACGCCATCCGGTATCAACTGGATCAGCCTGAACGGCACCTACAACGGCCCGGTAGCAAACCCCGACCCGAACCAGGTGAATAACTCGGCTACGGTGGGTTCTTTCACGAATAGCCCCACTGCAGATTACAATTTCGCTTTCGGCACGTTTACGACGCCACTGGATATGAGCAATTTCAACCAGTTCCGTTTCCAACTGTATTCGCCATCGACCACACAGGTGCTTTTCAAAGTGGAAGGTACCGGTGAGGGCCTCGAAAAAGTAATCAACGTAGCAGTTGCCAACGAATGGCAGGAATATACCGTTGACCTTTCCGGAGCAGCCGACTTTACCACGGTAACGAAATTCCTGATCGCATCATCTCCCGGTGTACTCGGCAGTACCGACACGTATTATATCGACAACATTTACGCCGTACCTGATCAGTGCCCGGATACGGATCCTGATGCCGACGTGATCGACGATTTCGATTGCAACCGTAATGCTGTGTACAGTGTGGGTTGGGACAGCCTGGTCGTGGTGAGCAACCCCGACGTGGACGGCGACAACCCGTCCAAAAAAGTAGGTCAGTGGAACCGCCCGGCCGGCAACGGCACGGAATACGCGGCACTGGTGATCGACTACGAAAATCCGATCGACCTGAGTGTTCGCAACCAGTTCAGCGTACAGGTATGGGCGCCGAAAACCGGCACCATGCTGCTCAAAATCGAAGGCCCGAACGGTAACAAGGAAGTTGCCATTCCAATTACGGAAACCAACTCCTGGGTAACGTACACCGCCGATTTCAGCAGCCGCGTAGGTCTGGGTGACAAGAAGTTCGTCATTTTCTTCGGCGCAGGCGCTAACGGAGAAGCCGGCGACGTGTATTACATCGACAACATCAAACTGACCGCGCCTACCGAACTGCCTCCGATAGAAGATTTCCAGGGTGCAACACTGAACCTTGGCTGGTTGCCCCTCGATTTGCTGACAGTTCTGCATGGTAATTTTACCGGACCGACTGCAAACCCGAACCCGGGTGGCGTGAATAACTCCACACAGGTAGGTTGCTACTCCAAAGGCGCTTCCAACCTGTCGACCCTGCAGATTTTGTCTGCAGTTCCATTTGACCTGAACGTTTTCCCGCAATTCAATCTCGACGTCCTCAGCCCGACCGGCGCGGTAGCAGGCCAAACCCAGGTTACCATGCAACTGGTTTCTGCCACCACAGGTAGCCAGGAAGCAACTGCAAAAGTGCAGACCCCAGGCGAATGGGAAACACTTTCTTTCGATTTCTCGGCATTTACGTCTACGACCGACTTCCAGGAAATCCGCATTCTGTTTGACCCGGGTACCGTGGCTGTCGGCCAGTCCTGGTGTATCGACAACCTGCGTCAGGGTCTGACCACCACCGACCCTTGCCTGGATGTGGAGCCTAACCTGAATGTAGTGGACAACTTTGAGTGTCAGCGCAACTACGTCAACATCTTTTACGGTGCTGATGACGTGGAAGCAGTGAACAATCCGCACATCAACAACGACAACCCGTCTACGAAAGTAGGCGAGTACATCGACCCGGCCGGCGCTTACGCTGGTATCGGATTCCAGTTGTCCGCTCCTCCGGATCTGTCTGTTTACAATCAGTTGCAGATAAAAGTATGGTCTCCAGCCGGCGATGTGCCGTTCCTGATCAAACTGCAGGGCGGACAAGGCCAATACGAAGTATTTGATACCATTCCGTCCAATGGCGCCAATAAATGGACGACATTCCGCGTCGATTTCAGCAATCCTCCCGCTACGTACAGCAATGGAACACAACTCGTTATTTTCTTCAACGTAGGAAACGAAGCAGGTGGCGGCACTTACTATGTCGACGAAATTGAATGGAAACGCGAAGGTTACAACGGTTGTATCATCGACTTCGAAACACCTGCCACGACCGTCACGGCGTTCAACTATTTCGACCAGGGCTCTTACAACCAGCCGTTCGAGGTAGTAGACAATCCGGACCCGGACCCAGTGAACAACTCTTCCAAAGTAGGTAAATTCGTTAAACCCAGCGATGGCGGCAACTTCACCGGTTTCTACACCGACCTGGACGCACCGATAGATTTCATGGGCATTAAAGAAATGCACGCGAAAATCTACATGGATCACCTGGACACGTTCGTATTGAAAATCGAACAGGACAAATCCGGTTTGAACCTGCCGGCTACGGAAATTCCGTTTGCCAACACGGTGATCAACCAGTGGGAAACTACGACGCACAATTTTGCTACGGCTCCCGACAATGCGAAATACTACCGCTTTACCATCTTCTTCGACTGGAAAGGCCCGGGTAACGGTACGTCCAACGTACTCTCTTACTTCGACGACATTTCCGTTGGCGCCGACCAATGCGGTATCGTAAGTACCTGGCATCCGCTGCCGGTCGAACCGATGAAGGTATCGCCGAACCCGGTAAGCACCACGCTGCGGGTTGAAAACTTCCGCGACGTGGATCGTCTCGAAGTGGTCAACGCATTCGGACAACACGTGCTGTCGTATAATATGAATCTCGATCTCAAGGCAGATGTGGATGTTGTATCCCTGCCGGCCGGTGTGTACATGCTGATGGGTTACAACCCGAAAGGTGTGCTGATTGGAAACGCGAAGTTCATCAAGCAATAATATTTTGAGGATGTGAGGATTTGAGGATGCGAGTTTTTGAGGGTTGATCTGTTGGTCGAATCCTCAAAAACTCAAATCCTCGAATCCTCAACCTTCAAATCCTCACCCCTTTTCCCCGCGCTGCTGTTAAAGATCTTCTCACCCCTTATTCTTTTTTGATGTTGCGCTATCTGTCAATGATATGGCTATGGATGCTTCCTGCTATCGGGTTGCAATCACAACAAAATATCTCCCAGAACCCACCCAATGGCCCGTTTTCCCTCGATGAATTGCAACGTCGGAATTTTATGTTTTTCTGGGACCTGGCCCACCCGACTACTTACCAGATTCCCGATCGTTACCCCAGAAATGACTTCTCCAGCATCGCTGCCACCGGCTTCGGCTTGTCCTCCTATCTCGTAGGAGCGGAGCGCGGCTGGATCACGCGCCTCCAGGCAGCGGAACGGGTATTAAAAACCCTTCAGGTTTTAAAAAACCTGCCCCAAGGTTCACAACCTACGGGTGTAGCCGGCTATAAAGGCTGGTTTTACCATTTTCTAGATACGCAAAAAGCCCTTCGTTATGATAAAGTCGAACTTTCCAGCATCGACACCGGCCTGCTCATGGCAGGTGTGCTGTCCTGCATGAGTTATTTCGACCACGACGATCCTACTGAAAAGGCCATCCGCGAAACCGCCGATTTTTTATTCCGCCGCGTCGAATTCGACTGGTACCTCAACGAACACCACCGCATGAGCATGGGCTGGTTTCCGGAAAAAGGTTTCCTCGCTGCCGACTGGCGCGGCTACAATGAAGCCATGGTATTGGTAGTCATGGCGCTCGGCTCACCTACGCACCCCATTCCCGCCGATGGCTGGGAATCCTGGTGCAAACCGTATTTCCGCGCCAATTTCAAAGGGCAGGATATGGTCAATTTCGGTCCGCTTTTCGGTCATCAGTACAGCCATTGCTGGATCGATTTTAAAGGAATTCAGGACCCCTACATGAAAAAAATGGGCATCGACTATTTTGAAAACAGTCGGCGTGCCACCCTGGCCAACCGCCAGTATTGCATTGATAATCCCTTGAAATTCAAGGGTTACGGAGAAAACGTATGGGGCCTTACTGCCGGCGACGGCCCCGATGCGGAAATGGAACACAATGGCCGCCGCATTTTCGCGCCCGGCTACGGCGCCCGCGGCGCTGCCATCGATTACCAGGAAGACGACGGCACCATTGCCCCGACGGCAGCGCTGGCATCCATGCCGTTCGCGCCGGAATACGTGCTGCCGCTGGCCGAAAACCTGTGGAACCGCTGGCCTGTGGGCGCCTACGGTTTTTTCGACGGCTACAATGAAACGTTTACCGATCTCGGCCGCTCCCCCAATGCACAAAAAGGTTACCCCTTCTGGGTAGACCGCGACTACCTCGGCATCGACCAGGGGCCCATCGTGCTCATGATGGAAAACTATCGCTCGGGCCTCATCTGGAAACTGATGAAGAAGAACCCTTACATCGTGCAGGGTTTGAAACGGGCCGGATTTACAGGTGGCTGGCTGGATGCCCCCGAAACCCAAAACGTGACGAAAGGCATCACTTTCGCCGACGGGCAGCGCGCCAAAGTAAACAGGGATGTGCCGGTAGAGCCCAACAGTTTTTTCAAACGGCTGACATACAAAAACGCCGACGGAAAAGAACTCCTGTACCAATTGATGGAACCCGCAAAAACCGGCGTTTCTCAGAAATACCCGCTCGTCATTTTCCTGCACGGCTCCGGCGAACGCGGCACGCGCAACAACGAACAAATGCGAAACGGGGTGCATGCTTTTTGTGAAAAAGACATGCGCACCAAACACCCCTGCTACCTGCTGGTGCCGCAATGCCCGCCCGAAGACGTATGGGGCGGCGTTTCGCGCGACTGGGAAAAAGTTGCGTTCAATGATTCCACCTACAGCCCCTCGGGCAAACTGGTCATCGAACTCATCGACAAGATGCTGAAAGAAAACCCGTCCATCGACCGGAAAAGAATTTACATCACCGGCCTGAGCATGGGCGGGTTCGGAACATACGACCTGATGATGCGGCGGCCCGAATTGTTCGCGGCCGGGCTTCCACTTTGCGGCGGCGCCGACCCCGCATTTGCCGGACGCATTAAAAACATACCCATCTGGGCTTTCCACGGCAGGCTCGATGACGCCGTTTACCCGAAATACGACTGGCAAATTGTGGATGCGCTCAAAAAATCGGGCGGCAAAATCAGGTACACGGAATACTCCACGTACGGCCACAACATCTGGGATATTACCTATTACAATCCGGCTGTGCTGGAATGGCTGTTTGCACAGCGGAAAAAGTTATAAACGAACCCCATTCTCCAAATTTGCCTCTATCTGTTCAATTTTCCGACCATGAAAAAATTAAAATACCTATTGTTTATTGCGCAGGCATTCCTGATCGGCTCCCTGGCCGCGCAACCCTACAAACCTTCGCCCGGCATCGATGTGAAGGTGAATGCACTGCTGGCAAAAATGACGCTGGATGAAAAAATCGGACAACTCACCCTGTATACGACCGATTGGGGCAGTACCGGCCCGACCATCCGCGAAGGATACAAAAACGATATTCGCAGCGGCGCCTGCGGTAATCTGTTCAACAGCCATACCGTCGGTTTTGTCCGCGAACTCCAGCGCATCGCCGTGGAGGAAACGCGCCTGAAAATTCCGCTGCTGTTCGGTTTCGACGTCATTCACGGTTATAAAACGATTTTCCCGATCCCATTGGGCGAAGCCGCCAGTTGGGATCTCGAAGCCATCGAATTGTCGTCGCGTATTGCCGCCACCGAAGCCGCTGCGGCAGGCCTCAACTGGACGTACGCACCCATGGTCGATATATGCCGCGATCCACGCTGGGGCCGCGTCATGGAAGGCGCCGGTGAAGACACCTGGCTCGGATGTCGCATCGCGGAAGCGCGGGTACGAGGCATTCAGGGCAAAAAACTCGGCAGCACGGACGCGATGCTGGCCTGTGTGAAACACTATGCTGCCTACGGCGCGGCTACCGCCGGTCGCGATTACAACACCGTGGATATGAGCGAACGCTTTTTCCGGGAATATTACCTGCCGCCGTACAAAGCCGCCGTAGATGCGGGCGCCACCACGATCATGACTTCTTTTAACGAATACGACGGTGTGCCCGCTACCGGTAACAAATACCTGCTGACCAATATTTTGCGCAATGAATGGGGTTTCAAAGGTTTTGTCGTGACGGATTATACCAGCATGAATGAAATGGTGAACCACGGCGTCATTGCCGATGAAAAGGAAGCCGGCGAACTCTCCTTGAACGCGGGCGTCGACATGGACATGCAAGGCGCTATTTACCAGCGTTTTCTGAAGCAATCGCTGAAAGAAGGCAAGGTGACGCAAAAACAGATCGACGAAGCGGCACGGCGGGTACTTCGCCAGAAGTTCGAACTGGGTCTGTTCGAAGATCCTTACAAGTTTTGCAACGAAGAGCGCCAGAAAGCGCAACTGCTCAGCCCCGAACACCGGCAGGCTGCACGCGAGGTGTCGCGCAAGTCGATCGTTTTGTTGAAAAATGATAAAAACGCGCTGCCCTTGCAACGCAGCCAGAAAATAGCCCTGATCGGCCCGCTGGCTGATAACAAAAGCGAACTGATCGGCAACTGGAACGGCGCCGGCAATGCCGACGATTGCATTACCGTGGCTGAAGGCCTGAAAGGCTGGAACGTAACGCAGGTAAAAGGCTGCGAAATGGAAGGTGCCGACAAATCAGGTTTCGATGCAGCACTTGCCGCTGCCCGGAATGCCGACGTCGTCGTCGTGACGGTGGGCGAAAAAGCCATGATGAGCGGCGAGGCGGCTTCCCGTACCGATATCGCCTTGCCCGGCGTACAGGAGGAACTGGTGCTGGAACTCTGCAAAACCGGCAAACCGGTCGTCGTGATCCTGATGAACGGCCGCCCGCTGGTTATTCCGCAAATTGCTCAAAATGCCACGGCCATCCTGGAAACCTGGTGGCTGGGCACGGAAACAGGCAATGCTATTGCCGACGTGTTGTCGGGCGCCTACAATCCGTCGGGTAAATTGCCCATGACATTTCCGCGTACGGTAGGCCAGGTGCCTATTTTTTACAATGAAAGAAATACCGGCCGTCCTTACAACCCGGAATCCAAATGGACCAGCCGCTACATCGACGAAGTGAACGCGCCTTTGTACCCCTTTGGCTACGGACTGAGTTATGCTACCTTTATGTACGGACAGCCGGTTGCAAATGTTTCGTACACGGCAGCCGATACAGGTAAAAAACACCCTAAATCGCCGGTTACCGTACAAGTTGCCGTCACCAACACCGGAAAAGTAGCCGGTGAAGAAGTGGTGCAACTGTACGTGCGCGACCTGATAGGCTCGGTGACACGCCCGCTGCGCGAACTGAAAGGTTTCCAGAAAGTGATGCTGCAACCCGGCGAATCCAAAACGCTCACGTTTACGCTGAAACCGGAAGACCTGCGCTTTTTCCGCCGCGACATGAGCTTCGGATCGGAACCCGGCGAATACGATATTATGGTGGGCGGCAATTCGCAGGATGTAAAAACGGTGCGGGTTCGCCTGGAAAAATAAGTGTCCGGCTACTTTTAAGTCCTCCGATGACTCGAAGTCATCGGATGGCTTAGCCGGCTACCAAACTTTTAATCTTTCTCCTGACAATACAAAACCATTCAATGTAAGTTATTATGAAAAAAATGCTTGTACACAAACGACTTTGGCTGCTGTTGCCGGTGTTGCTACTGGCAGAGTGGGCAGGAGCCCAGATCGCTGTCAGCGGCCGGGTGATCGATACGCTGGACAATTCTCCGTTGATAGGCGTAACGATCCGCGAAAAAGATGGCACTGCCGGCGCCGTGACGAATTACGAAGGCAATTACACGATTTCAATCAGCAATGCCAATGCTACGCTGGTGTTTTCCTACACGGGTTATGCCACTCGGGAAGTGCCTGTTGCCGGCCGCACGCAAGTGAACCTGACGATGGGAGAAGACCTCACAACCTTACAGGAACTGGTGGTGGTCGGCTACGGCGTGCAACGCAAAAGTGACCTCACAGGCTCCGTGGGCACGGTTAAATCCAAGGACATCGAGCGTGTTCCTACCTCATCCATCGAACAGGCCATGCAGGGCAAGGTAGCCGGTGTGTACGTCACGCCTGCCAGCGGCCAGCCGGGCGCCGGCGCTGTGATCCGCATCCGCGGCACAGGCACCCTCAATAATTCCAACCCTTTGTTTGTGGTAGACGGGATGCTGCTCGACGACGCTTCTTTCATCAATCCGCAGGACGTGCAGTCCATTGAAATCCTGAAAGACGCTTCCGCTACGGCCATTTATGGCAACCGTGGCGCCAATGGCGTGGTAATCATCACCACCAAACGCGGCAAAGCCGGCGAAAAAGCCGTTATTCAGTTCAGCAGTTACTACGGTACGCAGGCCTTGACCAAAAAAATACCAATGGCCAATGCTGCGGAATACGCCCAATTGTACAACGAACTGCCTTTACCCGACGTATTTGCCAATCCCGCCTCGCTGGGTGCAGGCACTGACTGGCAGGACGTGGTTTTTCGTGATGCGCCCATTGCCAACGTGCAACTCAGCGCCAGCGGCGGCTCCGACAAGTTTTTGTACAACGTTTCGGCCAACTACTTCGATCAGACGGGTATTCTGAAAGATTCGCGGTACGACCGGCTTACTTTTCGGGTAAACAACGAGTACAAGTTGAATCCCTATGTAAAACTGGGAAATAACCTTTCTTTTAGTAACGTAAACTCCCAGAACCCGCCGGGGGTAATTGGATCTGCGCTGCGAATGCCACCTGTTTTCGGAGAGCGCGATTCGCTGGGGAATTTTTCCGACCCGACGTTTTTCGGAACCGCCATCGCCAATCCGGCTGCCGACCTGTTCTACAAGGACCGGAATTTTTCCAAAGGCAACAGGCTGGTGGGCACCGTTTACGCCGACATTACCCTGTTCAAACACTTTACCTTCCGCAGTAATTTCGGTCTGGATCAGGCTTATATAAACACCAAAAACTACGAACCGAAGTTCGAGGTGTCCATTTCCCAGCGCAACGGAGAAGATCGCCTGAGTGTAGGTTCCGTGCAGCGCCGCACCTGGCTGTGGGAAAACACACTCACCTACGACCAGACCTGGGAAAATCACCACGTCAATGTGCTGGCGGGTTACACTTCGCAGGAATTCGGTGATGAAGCCTTCGGCGCCAGTCGTGCTCAATTCGGTTCCGGCCAGGACGAACTGCTTTACCTGAATTACGGTAACGATACCACCCAGTTGAACTCCGGCGAGGCCAGCCAGTGGGCTATGATCAGTTACCTCGCCCGGGCAAATTACACCCTGATGGATCGCTATTTGCTGACCGCTTCCATGCGTGTCGACGGCTCTTCACGTTTTGCTGCCGACAACCGGTACGGCTACTTCCCATCTTTCGCTCTCGGCTGGAATGTAGCGGAGGAAAACTTCATGAGCCACCAGCGTTTTATCGATCGTTTGAAACTCCGTGCTTCCTGGGGTATTGTGGGCAACGACAAAACCCAGTTGTACGCATCCCTCGGTGCTATCCAGGGCGGACTGTACAGTATTTTCGGAACGGACGAATCCCTGAATCAGGGGGCCACACTCACCCGCCTGTCCAACCCGAACGTGCGTTGGGAAAATGCAAGCCAAACGGATATCGGCATGGAAATAGGTGTTTTGAATGGCCGCCTGACCGCAGAAATCGACTGGTACAACCGTGTTACCTCCGACATTCTGGCAGAGTTGCCTATTCCGGATTACGTCGGCTCCGATGGCAATCCGGTGGTAAACTCGGCCAAAGTGCGCAACAGAGGCTGGGATTTTACCCTCAACTGGCGCGAAACACGCGGCAAGTTTACCTACAACATCACCGGTATTCTTTCTACCGTCGATAATGAAGTGCTGGCCTTGAGCCGTGGCCGCGAGGAAATTTTCGAGGCAACAACACCACAGGGCGATTTTGCTACACGCACGGTAGTAGGGCAGGACATCGGCAGTTTCTATGGATACCAGGTGGCAGGTGTTTTTCAGAATACGGAAGAATTGTCTTCACTGCCCAAACTGGGCGGCGAACAACCGGGCGATTTGCGTTTTGCCGACCTGAACGGCCGCGATTCGCTGGGCAACCTGACCGGCAAACCCGACGGAAAAATTACCGCCGACGACCGCACCTTCCTTGGAAGCCCGATTCCAAAGATCAACTACGGATTTTCAGTAGGCGTCGAAGCATTCGGACTGGATCTGGCGGCCGACTTCTTCGGTGTTAGCGGCAACAAAGTGCTGAATGCCAAAGCGCTGGCCCGTTACGGCACGTACAACTGGGAGAAATTCTTTTACGACGGTCGCTGGACAGGCGAGGGCACAAGCAACACAAACCCCCGCATTACCGACGGCGGCCATAACTACCGCATGTCCGATTATTGGATAAAAGACGGTTCCTTCCTGCGCCTGCGCACGCTGGTGCTCGGATACACGCTGCCGCGCGACTGGACTACCAGCATCGGCGTATCGCGTGCGCGTTTTTATGCAAGCGGTACCAATTTGTGGACGAAGCAGAGCTACAGCGGCTACTCGCCGGAATTTGCGGGCGATAATGTGTACAGGGTAGGTATCGATAATGGTTCGTACCCGATTGCCAAAACCATACTGTTCGGTTTGGACGTAAGTTTTTAATGCCTCAAATTTACAGGCACTGTAAAACAAACCTTGACTTGCAGGGTTTTAAACAATGATCAATTCATTCTAAAATATTCATTTTCACATGAAAACGAATTTTTTATCTTATAAAAAAATATTCCTTCCGGCACTCCTGGTGCTCTTTTATGCCAATGGCTGCAAGAAGGAATTTCTGGATCGCAAGCCTTTGGGGCAATTGACCTTCGACACGTTTTTTCAAAACGAAGAGCAGGCGGTTCAGGCAACGAATGCGGTATACAACCAGTACCGCTCGTTCGACTGCGCGGCGCTGGCGCTGCTATCCTGCTCCGACATTATCAGCGACGATGCGGATAAGGGTTCTGTTCCCAACGACCAGCAACCCATACAGGACGTCGACGATTTTATTGCGGGTCCTTCCAACAGTTTTTTCAGCGCGCTCTGGAGAGGCCACTACCGCGCTATTGCCCGCGCTAACCTCGCCATCCAGAATATTCCGAATGTGGACATGGATGCGCAACTGCGCGACCGGCTCGTAGGGGAATGCCGTTTCCTTCGTGCGCACAGTTATTTGTTGCTCGTGCAATGGTACGGTGCATTGCCACTCATCACGGTGCCGCTGAGTGAAGACGAGTACTATGCGCAGGAACGCCAGCCGGTAGAAGCCATCTACGCACAGATCGAGGCTGATCTGCTGGCCGCTATTGCCGCTTTGCCGGAGAAAAACGCCTATGCATCCAAAGACCTCGGCCGTGCTACCAAAGGTGCTGCCAAAGGCCTGCTGGCAAAACTGTACATGGTAAAAAAGGATTTTCCGAATGCGGAACGCTACTGCATGGAGATTATCCAGTCCAATCAGTACAGTCTGGAACCTAATTATGCCAATATCTTCACCCAGTCCAATGAAAACGGCACGGAATCGCTGTTTGAAATTCAGGCCGCTGCTTACCCGTCACCCGTTGCGGGCCCGGGTGCATCCCCCTACAATATGGTGCAGGGTGTACGCGGTGTGCCCAATCTTGGCTGGGGTTTTAACCGCCCTTCCGACAACCTCGTAGCGGCGTATGAAAATACACTCGATCCACGCAGAAAAGCCACCATCATCAACGAAGGCGATATTTTGCCGGATGGTACGCAGGTGCAGGACAATCCTCAGATCCTGTATGCGCGCTACAATAAAAAAGCATGGGTACCTGCGCACTCGGGTTTGCAGGACAACGGTCCGGGTAATATTCGTATTCTGCGCTACGGCGATATTTTGCTGCTGGCTGCGGAAGCGCTTAATGAGAACAACAAGCAAGCCGACGCACTCATTTACCTGAACCAGGTACGTAAACGCGCCCGCGACTCCAGTCCCGTGCCGCTGCCCGGCCTGCTCCCGAATGTGACGATTACCGACCAGGCGCTATTACGTGAACGTATTTACAAAGAGCGCCGGGTAGAACTTGCTATGGAACAACACCGCTGGTTCGACCTCGTTCGCTGGGGCAGGGCAGCATCCGTGATGCAGGCGGTTGGCAAAACGAATTTCGTGGAAGGTAAAAACGAATTGCTGCCGATTCCGCAGAGTGAAATCGACCTCACGGACATGAAAATTATGCAGAATCCGAATTATTAAGTCTGGCGACGGTACAACTTGAGCCAATATTAAAAAAGAGGGCAGGTTTTCGAAAGAAAACCTGCCCTCTTGCTTTGTAAATCCGTATCCGGAAAAAAATCAGTGGTGGTGACCGCCCGCACCGTGCACGTGGCCGTGCTCCAGTTCGACAGGGTCGGCTTCACGAACGCCTTCCACGTGTCCGGTGAAGAACAAATCTACGCCGGCCATCGGGTGGTTAAAATCGATCTTCACTTTATCCAGGCCCACCCAGGCTACCATGCCCTGAAAGTGATTGCCCTGCTGGTCGGTAAGTGGCAGCATATTGCCTACTTCCAGCAGACCGTCCGGAATTTTACCGTCTACTTCGAACATATTCTTGGGTACTTCCACCAGTGCGGTGTCATCGTATTCGCCATATGCCTGCGCTGCAGGAATGCCGAAAGCGAATTCGTCGCCTGCTTTCATGCCGTTCAGTTGTTTTTCAAAGTCAGGAATCATCATGCCGATACCGTAAATGAATGCCAGCGGCTCGCTGCCGTTCGTGGATTCGACCAACTGTCCGTCGGCAGTACCTTCTGTGAGGGTATAGTGTACAGAGACCACTTTATTGGGTTCAATTACCATTTCAGATAAAATTTATAAAATTCGGCGCAAAGGTACGGCTATTTCCGAGGGTGTTTAGTTTTTCGTGTGTAGTTTTTAGGAGCGCCGGATATCAGCCATTTGGCAAATGCTACATCCGTAAAAGTAAATACCCATCGGGCGGGGGAACATTGGGCACAAATAAAAAGAGGACACCTCACGGCATCCTCTTTCCTGCTGTTTATCGTTTCCGGAGAAATCGAAAGGCTTTAAGCCTGATTTGTGTGTAGTATTGTTATAGAAATAAGCAATTAATCGAGAGACTGGTTGGCAACGTTGGCGCTGTTTACCATGACCTGGTATTCCTGCGGCGTCAGGTTGTCGAGGCAGAAGTTGATGGGGTTGATCGGATTGCCTTTGAAGTGTACTTCGTAGTGCAGGTGTGGGGCAGTGGACAGGCCGGTGTCACCCACTTCTCCGATTTTGTGGCCTTTTTTGATGTGTTCGCCCGCATGAACGAGCATTTTGTTCATGTGGCCGTACAGTGTTTCGTAGCCGTATCCATGGCTGATTTTCACGCAGTTGCCGTATCCGTTGTGCCAGCCGGCTTCCACCACAACACCGTCGCCGGTAGCCTGGATGGCAGTGCCTACACGCGCCGGGAAATCGAGGCCGGCATGGAATTTTTTCACTTTATAAACAGGGTGGATGCGGTATCCGAAACCGGAGAGCGTACCGATACTTTTTTGCAGTTTGTCTTCCCGAACAGGCTTCACGCTGGGCAGGGCTGCCAGCATATTTTGCTGATTATTTGCGAGTTGCTGAATGGTATCGAGCGATTTGCTTTGTAGCGCCAACTGGCGGCTGAGCATGTCAATTTTTTCGAGAGTAGTGCCCACGGCATCTGCGCCGTATTTGAAAGCGGCGAGTTCGGGGTGCGCTTCGTGGCCACCGACACCGGCCATCCAGATATCTTTATCGATCGGGTCCATACCGAAAACGGCACGGTGCACATTGGCGTCTCTTTGCTGGATATTGCCCAGAACTTTGGACATCATATCTACCTGGCCGTTGAGTTGGCTGTATTTGTAGTCCATTTGTTCGATCTCGCGCACCAGTTCTTTTTCGCGCGGAGAAGGAAAAAGGGAATACAGAAGTGCTAATAATGCGAAAGATGTTACAAGGACAACGGAGAAAAAACCGAAGGCTTGCCAAATGCGGGTCTTAATGGGGATTACGACTTTCTCGTAGGTAAGCGTGTGAATGTTGTAAACAAACTTTTCTTTCCTGCCCATACTTTTATTCTTTACCAAGCGAATCATTGTGATTGCAATACCTCTAATTGCAAATCCTGCCGACGGGCTATCTTCTGAAGAGTTTTAGATTGTTTTCATCAGAAAAATTACCAGTGTATGTGCGTCGTGTGATTCTCCCTGGTTAGTGAGTGTCCTGACTGCTCTTAAAAAATAGAGGAGAGCGACGCACAAAAGTAGCAAAGCATACTGGGTAAACAAAACTTTTTGCTCAAAAATCGACTTTTCGCGGTGTTTTGAACAAAAAAAGTGTCGTTTACTGCAATTTTATGGCTGTTTTATTCAAATAAACATATGAAAATTTGCTCTTAACCGTAGGCTCCCAACAGTGAACTTTTCGGTAGAGCGAAGGCGAAGTAACGTTATGGAAACGATAAAATGACGTTTTTGTCTGTTTTTAACATATGCCCGACCGCCGTTCAATCCCGGTCTGCCAGGTCGAGGATCATAATTTTCTGCCAGATCTTGCCCGACAGTCCCTGTGCCAGTTGTTCGAGGTCGTTGACCGCGTTCAGCACCACTGGGTCGTCGATATTCTGTGCAAAAAGGGCGGCTATTTTGGCATTCAATGCCAGCATTTCAGAGGAGTAGTCGAGGTAGCGCGTCAGTTCCTGGCGGGTGAGGGTACGCTGCGGGGAGGCGCTTGTTTGTGCGATTCTGCCCAGCACGTAAGCGGGATCTTTGGTCAACTGGTGCATGTCGACCACGTGGGCGATACTGCGCAACCTGTGCAGCGCGCGCAGGGCGGAATGCCGTTTGAGCCGTGTTTCGAGGCTGACGAGGAAAAACAGCGCCAAACCCAGAAAAATCAGTTCGTTGATGGCCGATTCGGTTGATTGCACCAAGTCGGAAATTCCTTCCGCATTCAATTTAAAATGCACAAACAATTGCGCGAATGCCCATAAAACCAGTCCGATCAACAGAAACGCGGCGGCAAAGGCAAATACCCGTACCGGCCAGATGGGTGGGCCGAGCCGTTGCGCCAGGGCATTGGATTCTTCGGCAAGTACACGGAATTCCATACACACTTTCAGCAACCCGGAGTCGGGGAAACGCTCGCGAATCCGGGTTTCCAGCCGCTCCACGGTAGAAAGGATCATTTCCGAGCGGAGGGCAGTGAACCGTCCCTGTTGCTTGCTTATTCCGGAAGGGGCGAGCCAATTATATAAAGACATGTAGAATAGGCTTGATGTGGGGCAAAGATGCACAGAATCCGGAAGGAAATTTTCTCACCTTTGTTGAATATTCAGCCGATAAGCGATGAAGCCATCCGTACATCCCAAGATAGAAACGTATCTGACCACCTATGTCAGTGAAAAATCCATGGAAAAGGGACTTTCTATGTACAAACACCACCATGCCAAACTGAAAGCCGTTGAAAAATCCGGCAACGGGTGGGCAACCTACCAGGTCAAAAGCGATACCGGTTATGGTAGTTACATGGTGGAGTTCACCAATATCAAAGGAAATAAAGCGATCAAAGCCGCGTGTAGTTGCCCATACGACTGGGGAGGCGCCTGCAAACACATCGTGGCTGCCCTGCTGGAACTCGACGAATCCGGAATACTGGATGAAACGCCGGAAACGTTTTCGATGCTCGATGCAAAGATTTCTTTGCCCGACCTGGGAGACGACCACCTGAAGCGACATACCGATCCCGGGCATTGGCGGCTTCGCAATTCCATCCCCGACGCGAAAATTCTGACGGCATCCGAAGGCATGGCCGAATGCTCCTTCAAATCCGGGAAAGGAATATTTACGCTCCGGTTCGTACGGGCGGAGAACGGTATGCTGCACACGGCATGTTCCTGCGCGCAGACACTGGCGTTTCCGCTCTGCCTGCATAAGTTGGGAGCCCTGCTGACCCTGCGCACGCGTTTCGGCATACGGGCATTCGAAATGATGCGCGACTGGACGGAAGAAAAAAACCGCATGCTGGCGCCGTACGGATTTACTGCCGATCAGGATTTAAGCGGCAAGTTTGACTTTGTTGTAAAAGACAACGGCGTTTTGGAAATGAAAATTCTCGACCCTTCCCTGCGGTCGACGGAGGCATTGAAAAACTGGCTGGATAGCAAACAAGCCCTGTTCAACGATCAGCCGGTGCCACACAACAAGCCGAAAGTAAAAGAAGAAGATTCAATTCCGATATTTCTGTATGCTTTCAACCTGACGACCGACAACAGTTTGCCGGATGTGCTGCTGACGCCGCTGACCGCCCGGTTTCATGCTGCCAAAAACAAATTTTCCCATGTCGGCAGGCTCGAAAACGTTTTCGGCGGTTACGGGTACAATGCCGAGGTTCCGGTGGTGTCGAAGGAAGACAGTGATTTGATCCGCCTGGCCAGGACGCGTTTCCAGCAACAGCCAATCCTCGAAGCGGTGCGTGCCGCCGGCCAGCCATTGCCGCGGTGGACGTACGCGCTCACGGCTTCGGAACTGTCGGAAGGCGGTCTTCGTGCCGCCCGCATTTACCTGGGCGGGTTGTGGGAGCAGGTATTTCTTTTACTGAAGGATAAACGGGCGGTCTTCAGCGCAACCTCGCAATTCCACGTCAATTCGATGACACGGGTGGACGTAAGCGCCACGCCTGCGCGGCTGAAGTTGCGGCTTTCCGAAAAGGAAGACAGTATTGTGCTGGAATGTTTTGTATTGCTGGACGATATTCCTGTGCCGCTGGATAAAGTACTTCGATGCGGGTTCTGGTTGCTGCGGTTCGAAGAAAAAATGTTCCGTTTTGCGGAATGGAAGGACGCCGAACTGTTCGGGCAATTCGCCGGCGCCGGCAAGATCAGTGTGCTTCCGTTACAAATGGAACCCTTTCTTACGCACTTCGTGCTGCCGCTGATGCGCGATTTTCCAGTTGAATTAAATATCAGCAAACCACTTGTTTACCGTCCGTTGCTGTATGCAGGGTTGCGTATTTACCTGAAAGAAGACGAGGAAAACTTGTTGCTGCTGCCGGTTTTTGCCTATCATTCCGATCCGGCCGGATCGGCGGAGGCGCTGGAATTCGGCGCACAGGGAGGCACGAACAAGGTTTCGTACGAGGATGGCACGATTACCATCTGGCAACGCGACCCGGAAGCGGAAAAACAAAGCCAGGCATTGCTGGAAAATATGCACTCCGATTTTCAGGAGCAGGCAGAACAGCAATTTTTGACTATTCCCTTTGAAAATGTATTGAAAGACAACTGGTTGTATCGTTTTTTTGAAGAAACGGCAGCGCATGGAATGACCGTATTCGGGTTTGCCCAACTGAAAAACTTCAAATACAATCCGAACCGTCCCAAATTGCAGATACGCACTTCTTCGGGCATCGACTGGTTCGATATGAAGATGGAAATCAGTTTCGGCGACCAGATGGTTTCACTCAACGACATTAAAAAAGCCCTGGTCAAAAAACAGAACTACGTACAACTCGCCGACGGTACCATCGGAATGTTGCCGGAAGAATGGCTGGAAAAATACGCTTCCGTGTTCAAGTTCGGGCAGGTGAAAG